>Ga0194125_10003382_pt1 | contig 25784 bp, 22 predicted proteins | sample TA2KigC250mmetaG_FD_148626 | JGI IMG/M metagenome (GOLD analysis project Ga0194125, IMG submission 148626) | Freshwater microbial communities from Lake Tanganyika, Tanzania - TA2015034 Kigoma Deep Cast 250m | ecosystem: Environmental > Aquatic > Freshwater > Lake | place: Tanzania: Lake... | reverse complement strand
GCACCGGGTTGGCTTGCCGCGGTGTTATCCTTGTCCGTCTGGGAGGAGGGTTTGCTGGAGTTCTTGCTGTCCTTGGTCGTGCGTTTTTCCATGAAGACGGCCATCAACAGCTCGAACAGCATCAACACAACATCTTGGGCGTTTTTCCTCTTGACACGCAATTACGTCACCTGCTATCCTCCGCCCGTCTGAAAGCACGTTCCTATAAGCTCCAAGGCTCAGGGTGAATATTTCCAAACCAAAAGGACGAAAGGTGCCGCGATGATCTCCTCCTCTGCACGTCAAAGGACGAACAGCACATTGATGCTCCGGGTTGTAGTCGGGATAGTGGCATGTGCTTTGTTTCTTTCGGCCTGCGATGGCAACAGGAACGGCAAGCCCCTGCCGCCCGTGCCCGAGCCTGTCGTGTACGACTGGAAGTGGCAAAACCCGCTTCCCCAGGGATTTCCTTTCAACGGCGTGTCCGCCCTGGAAAAAAACAACGTCTGGGCCGTGGGCGGGACTGAGCGGGGGGAAGAACACGGATTTATCGTCCGCTTTGACGGGACGGAATGGAGCGTGGTCCTATCCGAAATACCGGCCACGCTTTTCGGGGTCTCGGCCCTTGGCGAAGACAACGTCTGGGCCGTGGGAAGCTCGGGCCTGATCCTGCACTACGATGGCACAAGCTGGAGCAGGCAGGAGTCGGGAACCACCGAGTGGCTGTACGGCGTGACGGCGCTTGCCGAAGACGACGTCTGGGCCGTGGGATACGCGGGCACCATTCTCCACTACGACGGCGTAAGATGGAGCGCGCAGGACTCTGGAACCAGGTTCCAGATCCGCGGCATATCCGCTCTTTCCGCTGACGACATCTGGGCCGTGGGGGACCAGGGCACTATCCTTCACTTTGACGGCGCGGCCTGGAACGCGCATGCATCAGGGACGACCGAGCATTTGCGCGGCGTGTCCGCGCTCGCGCCGGACAGCGTCTGGGCCGTGGGAGAGGGCGGGATCGTTCTCCACTTTGACGGCGCGAACTGGAACCAGCAAGTCGTGGGCTCCAGCAGCCTCAACTGCGTGGCCGCGCTTGCACAGGACAATGTCTGGGCAGCGGGTTACGATTGCGGCGTCTTGCATTACAACGGCACGGACTGGTCTGTTTCGTCCGCAAACGGCAGCATGTTCGGGGTGTCTGCCCTGGACGAGAACAATGTCTGGGCCGTGGGAGGAAACCATTACGGCCATGGCATCCGCTATTACGACGGCACGGGCTGGAAGCCGCAGTCGTCGGGAACACTCGGACTCCATGCCGTATCCGCGCTCGACGCTCAAAACGCATGGGCCGTGGGAAAAGTGGGCACCATCGTCCATTTTGACGGTGCCGGCTGGAGCGCGAAGGACTCCGGAACAAAACAAACATTGTATGGAGTTTCCTCGCTCGACGAGAGAAACGTCTGGGCCGTGGGGCAGAAATCGACGGCGCAGGCGTCCCCGACGCCGTTCCCATCCGCATCGACCTGGTCAGGGTTGGCCATGAGCAGGCAGTTATCGTCGAAATCAGGGATGCCGTCCTCATCCAGATCCGAGATCACGAGTTCGTTCTCAGAGCGGATGCAGGCCCCGTTGTCCTCGCTGTCGAGAAGATCGCCCTGGATGGTGAGCATTTTCGAGTACCAGAGGCCGGGATTACCGGCATCCGCCTCCACTGCCGGCCGCTCGTGCAGGGCGAAGTGCAGGTGTGAGATGAAGGATGTTCCGGTATCGTCCATGAATCCCAGGAGTTCACCGGTCGAGACCCGCATGCCCAGGCTCGGGTGAGCGCCCATTTGCGACAGGTGGAGATACTCGAGCCAGTAGGGTGCTTTGGTTTGCGCCAGCGCCGTGCCGAGGTCGCTGCCTATGGCGAATTCATAGTAAGTGGTCGACGAACCCGGCAGGAAGGCCGTAGCCGAAACCGGAACCGCGCCGGGCCAACAGGCAACATGGACCTCGTTGGGATCCTCGTTGGTGCCGTCCGGATAGGTAAACACGCTTTTCACCACCACGCCGGAATGGGCGGACAGCACGGGGTCGAGATAGGCAGGGCCCGCGGTCATGTCATCAACCCCGAGTTTGGCCAGCCCCAGATCCAGAACCCCTTCGAGGAGGTCGGCGAAGGACTCGGCGATGCCCGCGGGATCGGGGAGGCAACTCTCGCCCACTACCGGAAGGCTCACGCAGCCCACGGGTCCATAGCCGTCCATGAAGTCGATCGCGTAGTAGTCCTTGTTATAGTCTTTGTCCCGATGGGTGGAGCCGGTGCCGTAGTAGTAGCCCGGCACTCCGGGGCCGCAGTGGTCGAAGACAACGATGGAGTCGAACAGAAGATCAAAGAGCAAATCGGCTAGCCAGCCACCCGCCACGCTCACGATGTAATCGTCCCAGTCCATATCACCAAAGCTGAGTCCCCCGGCTCGCATGTATTCCCCGGCCGACCAGGGGGCCTTGAGGTACACCGGCCGGTTCCAGTTCGTAGGGGGAGAAGGCGCCGGGGTCGGAGGAGCGATGGGTCCCTGCGGGCCATCCCTGGGTTTGAGAAAGAGGCCGCCCACGCCTCCGAACTGCCAGCCGAAGGGGGTCTTGTCCACCACGAGCACGAGATCCGAGGGGAGTCCGGGCACGTCTCCGATCCCGCGAACGAGCAGGTATTCCTTGGACGCCTGCTCGTGGGTGACGGTCTCCCTCATCTCGATGTCGACCGCTTCGCGGAAGAGCTTTCCGAAGTGGCGCCGGACGTCGCTCCACGGAATACGTCCCCAGTAATAGGCAGCCGAGGCAATGGCCGCGGCGCCCATGCCCACCTCGATCCGGGCCTCGTTCATCAACTGGAACATGTAGCTGAGTCCTCTGTGCGGCTCGCCCACGAGCCAGCCGCGGCAGTCGTCGTTCTCCCCCAGGCTGAGCTGGGTTCCACGTTACCTGGCCCCGCATCCAGCGAGCACCAAGTTGAGAGACCAGAGGAACCTCCGCAGTACCCCCCTGAGAGGTACCGAGAAGAAAGTCGGGAAGCTCTACCGGATCCACTGGCGGGCAAGGCGGGGTGCAGGAAACCTAAACCAAAAGGAAGGACACGATCAGGATGGGGGACAGCATTGCGACGCTCGTGTCGCCGAAGTGGCGAACCAGCCGCAGCATCCGGCAACCGCTCCCTCCGGTGCCGCGTGATCGTCTGAGCCACCCCCCGCTGTTCACGTTCTCTCCGCTGTGAACATTTGGTCACGTTTTCATTCTCAGTCCGCCTCCGGTTCGATCGCCGTCGGCCATATCGCTTTGCGCACCTGGCCCAAGTCCGGACGGCAGCCCAACCGGGCTTCCTCACTCCACCCGCCACCCCCTGGCACACCTCTTGCCCTTTGAGTCCCCTTGAGAACGTGATCCACACTCCTCTCCTCATTGCTTGCGTGCGAACCCATGCCCGAAGCCTGTCCGGTCTACCGTCCCCGCAAGCCCCATCTGACCCCCTTCTACCAGTGCGTCCAGGATCACTACGAAACCCTCGAACAGGTTTACCCGGAACGATTCGCCAAACGGTACGGCTTCTGGCGGCCTTTCCTGAAGGAGGTCATGGTCCATTACCTATCCTGCGGGGACCTTCATGAAGGCTTCGCCCGCATCCGTTGCGACGCTTGCGGCACCGAAAGAGCGTTGGCATTCTCTTGTAAAGAACGAAAGTTCTGCCCGAGCTGTGCTCAGAAACGGGCCGTGGAGTTCGGCGAGTGGCTCTGCGGGCATGTGCTCCGGGCCGTTCCCCACAGACACTTCGTATTTTCGATCCCCAAGATCCTGCGCCGTTTCTTCCTCCATGATCGCAAGTTGCTGGTTGAGCTCAGCCGCTGCGCCTGGGAAAGTCTGAAAGCCTTCCTGCAAGCCGCAGTGCCAGAACCCCGGGCGGTCCCCGCCGCGGTTATTTCCACGCAAACTTTCGGAGATGATCCGAACCGCTTTCACCCCCACCTCCATGTCCTCTGCCCGGATGGCTGTTTTTACGGACAAGGCCAGTTCCGGGTGGCTCCGCAATTCAGCGTGAAGGACCTGGAGAAGCTCTTCCGCGTGAAGGTGCTCGCCATGCTCCTGCGCAAGAGGAAAATCACCTCGGAACTCATCCGCATGCTCGACGGCTGGAGACACTCCGGGTTCAACGTCTTCGCCGGCGAGCGTATCCAGCCGAGTGCAAAGAAATCCCTGGAAAACCTGGCCGCGTATCTGATTCGGGCCACCTTCTCCCAAAAACGAATGGACTACTCCCCCGACGACGCCACGGTCGTCTACCGCTCCAAAGACGGCAAAGAGAAGACCTACGACGCCTTGGACTGGCTGGCCGCCATGGCCTCCCATGTCCCGGAGAGGGGAAAACAGTCGATCCGCTACTACGGAGCCTACGCCAATGCAGTCAGGGGAAAACAGCGCAAGCTGCAGGAAGTGGAACCCATCCCGACGGTGCTGGAGCCGGTGATCTCTTCCGAGGCGTTCCGGCGCAATTGGGCGAGGCTCATTCGCAAGGTGTACGAAGTTTCACCCTTGCTCTGTCCGCGCTGTAACAAGGAAATGAGAGTCGTAGCGGTGATTGACAATCCCGATGTGATCCGCAGGATCCTGGAACACCTGGGACTGTGGTTGGCCAACGCCAGGCCCATACCCAGGGCGCATTCGCCCCCTGGACTGCGACCCTTACCCGTGGACTCCTACCAGGATGCCACCTCACAGCTGCCGGTACGAGAAGAAGAGGATTACTCCCAGGTCCCGCCGGCACACTGGGATTGCTGAGCTTGTCCGGCGGACACGATGTGCCTTCTCCTTTTTCCTCTTGGCGCACCCGTCTGTTCAGCTTCAGGTCGTCCGCCCCGGTTGTCCCCCTGCTCTGACCTGACTCTCTTCCGAGGCGCCCACCCGGACCCAATACTCCCCTCGCGCTCCGCAGGGTAACACAACATCTTGGGCGTTTTTCCTCTTGACACGCAATTACGTCACCTGCTATCCTCCGCCCGTCTGAAAGCACGTTCCTATAAGCGATCGCCTCGAGGAAGAGCAGAACAAGCTCAAGGTGCTGGAGGCGCTCCTTCCCGCAACGATGTCCGAGGAGGACATTCTCAGGATCGTGGATGAGGTCATCGCCGAACTGGGCAGGGACAACTTCGGCAAGGTCATGAAGGCCGTCATGGGCAAGGTGGCGGGCCGGGCCGAAGGGAAACTCGTGAGCGACCTGGTGCGCAAGAGGCTCGGGTCGTTCGGAGCCGGATAACGGCCATCCGCAGCGAAAGCCCCTGAGGCGGCCTTCCCTCACAATCCCGCGGCCGCTAGGATGTCCGGAACAGCCTCCTCCCTGCCGATGGCCATGACGTGTACGCCGTCGCAGACCTCTTCCTCCTTGAGCCTCCGGATCATACGGCCCGCGATCTCGACCCCCTTGGCGAGCTTTGCCGCGGCCCCCTTGGGAGCGGCCTCCATCTCGTCGATCAAGTTCTGCGGCACGAAAACGCCGGGGACGTTCTTGTTCATATAGACCGCCATCCGGGGCGACGTGAGAAGGATGATCCCGGCCAGGATCTTCACGGAGAACTTGCGCGCGTAGTCCATGAATCGCTTGAAGTTGTCCAGGTCGTAGACGGCCTGCGTCTGGAAGAACTCGGCGCCCGCCTCCACCTTCTTCTCGAACTTGATGAGCTGGGGCTCGATGGGTTTGGCCTCCGGCGTGACGATCGCCCCGGCGCAGAACCTCACGGAACCGTTGAGGTCGTTGCCCCCGACGTCCTTGCCCGACTCCAGGGTTCGGACCGCGCGGAGCAACTGGCACGAATCGAGGTCGAAGACCCCCTTGGCCTCTTTGTGGTCACCCACCGGGACGGCGTCCCCGGTCAGGCACAGGATGTTCTGTATGCCGCGGCTGAAGGCGAACAGGATGTCCCCCTGCAAGGCAAGCCGGTTCCGGTCCCTGCAGGTCATCTGCAGAATGGGCTCTCCGCCCTTCTCCTTGATGCAGAGGGTTCCGCCCAGTGACGGGTATCGCATGACCGAACTCTGGTTGTCGGTCACGTTCATGCCGTCGACCCGATCCTTCAAGAGGTCGATGTGGTGAAGCATGGGTTCCAGGTTCGTCCCCTTCGGCGGTCCGATCTCGCTCGTCACCACGAACTTGCCCGAACGCAGGGCCTCTGCAAACGGCTGTGCCATGGTTTCACCCCCTTACCGATCCAACCTCCGAGTTCTCTTTCCTGCCCGTGATTTCGTTCATTCACACGGCGATGACCACCTTGCCCGGCCTCGGCATGGCCTGATGGTTCTTGGGCTTGCAGTACCTGCGCATGAGGTCAAGCCTGTCCATGTCCTTGAGCCTCATGTAGATCAAGGTCCAGGCGCAGTCCGTGGCGCTGTCGACCTCGCACTTCCCGTCCTTGGTCCCGCCGCACGGGCCGTTCATGAGTCCCTTGTGGCAGGAGGTCACCGGGCAGATCCCGGCGGTCTGGGCAAGCACGCATTCCCCGCACTGCATGCAGACCTCGGAAAACCGGCCCGGCGAGGTCTCCAGGCCGAAGAAGAGCGTGTCCAGCGCGGGTTGAACCGGCCTCGCCGCATACCCGGCCACGGTCTGGACCCCGAAAGCGCAGGACATGACGAGCACCGCCTGCGCATCCTTCATGGCCTGCCGGTTCTGCGCAAGGCATTCGTGGGTGAGGTTGTCGCAGGCCGTGGGGATGACGAGTGTGCCGGTCACGAGCCTGCCCGACTCCTCCAAGGCCTTGCGCATCGCAGCCACCTGCTCCACGCCGCCGGTGCGGCACAGGGTCGCGCACGTGCCGCACCCGGCAACAAAGATGCGGTCGTAGCCTTCAAGGGACGCCAGCACGGCTTCCATGGGTTTGGCGCGGGTAATCGACTTCATGGCAACTCCTTTCCCTAACGCGGCTGCCGGATAACGCCCATCTGCTGCGTTCCGCTCGTCCTGCTTCGCTGCGACGTACAGGAGAGTACGCCTCGCTCCCAGGCCTTCGCGCGCCTTGCATCTGGGCATTCTGCGGTAGCCGCTACTATTCCGGGGGCCGCATGACGGCCATCTGCTGCGTTCCGCTCGTCCTACTTCGCAAGGTCGCACCTCAGGCAGCGCCTGGCCTCATCGCGGGCCTGGGCCTCGGAGAACCCCATCTCGATCTCCTCGAAGCTCGCGACCCGCTTCCTCGGCGGCCGCACCGGCATCTCGACCCGGGGCTTTTCTCCCAGGTCCTCCTCGATATCCTCCACGGCCTTGCCGCTCAGAGGCGCGCTCCCTTTGAGATCGTAAAACTCCACGCGGCTCGTGTCTCCGCGCAGATACTTGTCGATCGCGACCGCGCCCCGCCTGCCCGCGGCAATGGCCAGAATCACGAAGGACGGCCCGGTCACGAAATCGCCGCCCGCGAACACCCCTGGGATGTTCGTGGCCAGGTTGTCCGGGTCCACGCTCAGCATCTCCCACCGGGTCCGCTCGAGCTTGGAGTCCGGCGGAAGGAAGGAAAGGTCCGGGGCCTGCCCCACCGCAGGGATCACGGTGTCCGCCTCCACGCTGAACTCCGATCCCGGAATGGGAACAGGCCTCCGCCTGCCGCTTTCGTCCGCCTCCCCGAGCCTCATCCGGATGCACTGGAGGCCCTTGACCTTCCACCGGTCGCTCAGGATGCGGGTCGGGGTCGTGAGGAAGTGGAAATGGACCCCTTCGGCCGCGGCCTCTTCGAACTCCACGTCGGTCACCGGCATCTCTTCCCTGGACCGGCGGTAGTAAACCTCGACCCGCTCCGCGCCCAACCGCAGCGCCGTTCGCGCCGAATCCACGGCCGTGTTCCCGCCGCCGATCACGGCTACCCGGGGCCCGACCGCGACCTTGGCTCCCTGTTTCACGTCCCGGAGGAAATGGAGCCCGTACACCAGGCCCGTCATGCCGTCCACCTCGCCCGGGATCCCGATCCGCTGGCTCTTCTGGGTGCCGGCCGCGATGAAGACCGCCCGGTATCCTTCGCTCATGAGCTGATCGACCGTGTAGTTCACGTTGATGGGCGAGTTGTACCGGATCTCGACGCCTGCGTCGCGGATGTACTCGATCTCGTCCTCGATGACATCCAGCGGAAGCCGGAAGGCCGGCACGCCCACGGCGAGCATCCCGCCGCCCACCGGCAGGGCCTCGAAAGCAGTGACGCCATAGCCCATCCTGGCCAGGTAGTATGCGCATGTGAGCCCCGTGGGACCCGCCCCCACGACGGCCACCCGCTCGGCCCGGGTCCGGTCGAAGGGAGCGGGCCGCTTTCTCGCGGCTCCGAAGTAGCGATCGGCCGCGAAACGCTTGAGCGAGCGGATGGCCACGGGGTCGTCCAGTTCCCCACGGCGGCATTTGACCTCGCACGGGTGGTGGCAGATCCGTCCGCAGATGGCCGGGAAGGGGTTGCGCTCGCGGATGACCCCGATGGCCTTCTCGTGGTCGCCCTCCGCGATCGCGGCCACGTATTGGGGGACGTTGATCCCCACGGGACAGGTGTGCTGGCAGGGAGAGATCATCAGGGCGTCGCACACCGCGGCCGGACAGCGCTTGTGCCGGATGTGGGCCTCGTACTCCGATGCGAAGTGCTCGAGCGTGGAGAGAACCGGCTTGGGACAGGTCTGGCCCAGGCCGCAGAGCGAGCAGTCCCGGACCGTGTTCCCGATCTTCCTCAGCGCATCCAGGTCCTGGTCGCGGCCTTCCCCGCGCGTGATGCGCGTCAAGATCGAGAGCATCTGCTTGGTCCCGAGCCGGCATGGCGTGCACTTGCCGCAGGACTCCGACTGGGTGAAGCTCAAGAAGTACCGGGCGATCTCGACCATGCAGGTGTTCTCGTCCATCACGACCATGCCGCCCGAGCCCATGATGGCGCCGATCTTCTGCAGGGTGCCGTAATCGATCGCGAGGTCGAGGTGGCGTTCCGGCACGCACCCGCCTGACGGCCCGCCCATCTGCACGGCCTTGAACTTGCGGCCCTTGGGGATGCCGCCGCCGATCTCGAAGAGGACCTCCCGCATGGAGGTGCCGATCGGGACCTCGACAAGGCCCGTGTTCTTCACCTTGCCGGCCAGGGAGAAGACCTTGGTGCCCTTGCTCTCCGCGGTGCCGAACTCCGCGTACTTCTCCGGGCCCGCGAGGAGGATGACGGGGACGTTCGCGAAGGTCTCCACGTTGTTGATGCTCGTAGGCTTTCCGTCCAGCCCGGCCTGGACCGGGAAGGGCGGGCGGGTCCTGGGCATCCCGCGCCTTCCCTCGATGGACGCCAGGAGCGCGGTCTCCTCGCCGCACACAAAGGCGCCGGCACCCTCCTTGATCTTCACCTCGAAAGAGAAGCGCGAGCCCAGGATGTTCGGCCCCAGGAGGCCCATGGTCCGGGCCTCCCTCACCGCGATCCTCAAATGCTCGACCGCGATGGGGTACTCGGCCCTCACGTAGATGTAGCCCTGAGACGCTCCGATCGCGTAGGCCGCGATGATCATTCCTTCGAGGACCCGGTGCGGGTCCCCCTCGAGCACGGCCCGGTCCATGAAGGCGCCCGGGGCTGGCCCTGAACCGGGGCAGGCAGTGGCGCGGCCGCCGCCGGCTGGGGCCGCGCACGCCGGCCGCCTGCGGCTTCCGGGACATGGGCGAGGTCCTGGCCGCCTTCCAGACCCAGCTCGACTCCCTGGTCGCCCGACTGGTCCGGGACATCCGGATCGTGGAAGAGGGCAACCGCAAGGGGCATCCGACCCCGCTCTCCTCCATGCTGGTGGAGGGTTGCCTGGAGTCGGGGCTGGACCTCACCGAGGGCGGGGCCCGGTACAACGCCAGCGGCATCCAGGCGGTGGGGCTCGCGGACGTGGCGGACTCCCTGGCCGCCCTCGACCTGGTGGTGTTCCAGCGGCGACGGCTCGGGATGCGGGAGGTCGTGGCGGCCCTGCGGCAGGATTTCCGGGGACAGGAAACCCTGCGGGCGGAACTGGACCGGGCGGCCAAGTTCGGCAACGACCTGGGCCTGCCCGAGACTTACGCCGGCCGGCTGGTCCGGATGTTTCACGACTCCCTGGGGCGTTTTCGCAACACCCGCGGGGGCCCTTACGTTCCCGGTTTCTACTCGGTCACCTGCCACGTGGCCTTCGGCCGCAAGACCGGCGCCCTGCCGTCGGGCCGGAAGGCCGGCGAGCCCTTCGCCTCCAGCATCGGGGCCGCCACCCACGCGGACCGCTCGGGCCCCACGGCCCTGCTCAACTCCGTGTCCGCCCTCGACTCGCGGCTCATGCCCAACGGCAACGCCCTCAACCTGCGCTTCGATCCGGCCCAGATCGAGGGCGACCGGGGTCTCAACAACCTGGCCGGCCTGCTCCGGGGCTACTTCGAAAAGGGCGGCATGGAGGTGCAGATCAACGTGGTCGACCCGGAGACCCTGCGGGACGCCCGCGCCCACCCGGGCAAGTACCCCTGGCTGGTGGTCCGGGTGGCGGGCTACTGCGCCTATTTCGACGACCTGCCCGACGCCACCAAGGGCGAGATCATCGAGCGCACCCGCCTGCGGGTGGCCTCCTGAAGGCGCCTGGTGCGGTGGAAGCGCGGTTCGATGGCACGCTCGCCCCGGGGCCGCAACGGCACCGCGGGTGAGATCGCGGCAAGATATCCGGACTCCACCTTCCTCCAGAGGATCCCGAGCGGATTCCGACGGATCGCAGACTGGAGCTGGCCGTGTCCCGGGCGGACCTCTGTCCCGGGCGTCCCGGAGCAGATCTGTCCCGGAAAGCGAGATGCACCAGGATCTCAATGCCTGTCGACGAGGACGTCGCCAGCGCCAGCGTTCTCCTCTCCGTGGCGATCGGAGAAACATCTCCTCGGGTTCTGACCTCCCAACTCTCAACAGGAGCAGACATTTGCGCGTAGAAGTCCCCCAGTTGCCCAGACCGGTGGAGAACGACCCCCGGGGGCCGAGCCTCGTCCGCTGCCTGACCGAGGGCGCCCGGCCGCTCTGGCCGGGGGGTGAGGTCGGGGTCGCGCGGTTCCCCTTCGGGCCCGGGCTGGCCGAGGCCCTGCGCCGAGCCCGGGACGCCGGCCAGGTGGCCCGGGGCCTGGAGACGGCCCGGGCAAGGCTCGCCGCGGAGGAACGGGGGCTCCGTCTGGCCGACCGGCGCAGCGGCGTAGCCCGGGGGGCGCGGGTTTCGCGCCTGCTGGTCCTGGCCGACGACGGGGTCGAGCGCTTCTACCGCCACGTGGAAACCCTGCTGCGCCGGCACGGGCCCCGGGTGCTGGCCGTGCGTCTGGAGGCGGACGCGGTCACGCTGGGAGAACGGGTCCTCGGGCCCGGCCAGCTGGCGCGGCTCCTGCTCCTCGAACACAAGGACGCCGTGTGCGCCGTGCTGCTGGCCCTGGCCTCGCAAGGGACGGGGGCCGGGGGGTGACCCGTGCGTTCACCCCGGCCGGCATCTCGTTTGCCCGCAAGAAGCCGTGCGCCTCAGGCTCTCGCAGCCTTTACATTTGCCCTTGCCACGCTATATTGGCTCGGGGGGGGACGGCCAGGATGAGCAGGCACATCAAGTACCACACGCTGTTTCGGCTGTTCGAAGTGCTGCAGCCCTGGCTCAAGTACTCCCTGCCCCTGGAAGAGGGGCTCCCGGGGGACAGCGCCCTGGTGCTGTCCCCCCACCAGGACGACGAGGCCATCGGCTGCGGCGGCACGCTCGTCAAGCACACCCGGGCGGGCGGGAACGCCGCGGTCGTCCACTGCACCCGGGAGACGGCGGAACGCGACCAGGAGGCCTCGGCGGCGGCCGAGGTGCTCGGCGTCCGCGACCTCATCACCCTGCCCTTCGGGGTCGAGACCCTGAAGAAACAGGAGGATCTCGCGGATCGCTTCGTCGAGATCTTCGAGGAGCGGCGGCCGGACGTGGTTCTCCTGCCCTTCTGGCTCGACAACCACGTCGACCATCGGGCCGTCAATCAGGCACTGCTTCGCCTGGCCGGCAAGAAGACCTTTCGTTTCATGGTCTATGCCTATCCTGTCTGGTTCCCACTCCACCCCAACCTCCTCATCGACATCGGTCCGGTCTGGGAAGAAAAGAAGCGGGCGATCCTCTGCTACCGGACCCAGGTCGCCACCCGCGACTACGTCAGGATGAGCGGTTCGCTCGGCCAGTACTGGGCCGTCGTCAAGGGCAGGAACCTGGAGATGGTCGAGAGCTTCTTCCGGGCCACCTTTTCCGAGTACGTGTCCATGGGCAGGAAGATCCTGGGCTGATCTGCTCTGGGTGCGGGTCGCCGGGCGCGCAGAAGCGAGGGTTCTGACATGGATGGAAAGGGCGCCCGGGTTCTGCAGCTGTGCGCCTCGATGGCGGGCGGCGGGGCGGAACGGACCATGCTGGGGCTGGCCAGGGCGCTCGGTGAGCAGGGCCTGCGGAGTCTGGTCGCCGTCCGCGAGGGAGGCTACCTGCACGCGGCGGCGGATCGGGCCGGCATTCCGTTCCGGCTGGTCCGGATCCGGGGTTCCCTGGACCCGCTCGGCATCCGGGCCCTGCGGCGCATCGTGCGCCGGGACGGGATCGACATCGTTCACGCTCACGACGGCAAGACCTACTGGCCCTGCCTCTTCGTCAAGTGGCTCGGCGGGGGTCGCCCGAAGGTCGTGCTGCAGCGCACCCTCCACAAACCCCACAAGTTCTACAGCCGGGCCCACTACCGCTTCGCGGACGCGGTGATCGCCGTGTCCCGCTGCGTGGCGCGGGACCTGATCGACAGGGAAGGCGCCCCGGCCGGGAAGATGCACGTCATCTACAACGGCATCGATACCGGCGTCTTCAACCGGGAGGTGGCTCCGGTTCGGGTGCGGCAGGCCTGCGGGCTCGGGAGCAGCCTGGTCGTGGGGACCGCGGGTCCCCTGGGCAGGGGCTACGACAAGGGACAGGAGTACCTGATCCGGGCCGCGGCGCAGCTGCGGACCCGGTTTCCCGACCTCAAGCTCCTGATCGTGGGGGATGGGGACCTGCGGCCGGAACTGGAGGCCCTGACCCGGCAGCTCGGCCTTGGCGCCAGCGTCGTCTTCGCCGGCTACCAGGAGCGGATCGAGGATTTCTATGCCGCCATGGACGTCTTCTGCCTGCTCTCCTGGCGCAACGAGGGGCTGGGCAACGTCATGCTGGAAGCCCAGGCCATGGGCAAGCCGGTGGTGGGCACCGACGTCGGGGGCATCCCCGAGACCTTCGAGGACGGGAGCACCGGCCTGCTCGTGCCCGCCCGGGACGTGGACGCGCTGACTCGGGCCCTGGAAACGCTGCTGCGGGACGAGGCGCTCAGGCGGGAAATGGGAGCGCGGGCCGCGGAACGCATCCGCGTCCGCTTCAGCCAGGAGGCGGCGGTGCGGAACACCATCGAGGTGTACGACCGGGTCCTTGCCCCGGCCCGGGCGCTGCCCGCGGCCGGCTGATCCACCTGGCCTTCTTGAAGGCCTGCACGAAGGGGTTGGCCGGGTCGAGCTTCTCGGCGGCGGGTCTGCCCGCAGGGGGCTTGCCGCCGTGCCGGCGTGTGTTTGCGAGGCCCTGTTCGTGCTCCGTCGCGGGGAAGCAAGCTCCCGGGGAGAAACTTGACAGCCTCCTTTTAGGTGGGTTCTAGTGGAACATACCTTGATGGAGGGCGATCATGCAGTCGGCGATAGCCAAGGAGTTGCAGGAATTGAGGAAGTACCTCGGACAGGGGGAACCGCAGATCCTGGCCGAGGCACTCCGGCTGGGGATCCGGCAACTGTGGACCCAGACGATACTGGATCATTACGCGGGTGGGAAGATCTCCAGGCGAAAGGCGAGGAGTCTCCTGGGTAACGAGCTTGTGGAGAGGCTGGATGAAGAGAGGAGATTCGTCCTGAAGGATGTCCGATGGGGCCTCGCGGATGAGTGAAGTCGTACTGGATGCCGGCCCGGTCATACATCTGTCCCAGTTGAAGCTCTTCCGCCTGCTGGCCCTCTTTCCCTCCCTGCACACCCCGCTCGAGGTGCGGAAGGAGATCACTCGCTTTGACCTTCCGGGGAAAAGGGAGTTCGAAAGGTCGGAAGGCATTCATGTGCACCGAGTCTCGGGAAGTGAAAGGAGAGCGGTTGAAGCGGAACTGAAGGCCTTTCGTTTGCAGAAACCCGACATCTCCGTGTTGGCCTTGTGTCGGAAGATCCAGGCGGGACTTCTGCTGACCGATGATCTGGAGTTGCGCAGGGCCGCAGAAGTCATTGGCCTGGAGAGCTGCGGAACGCTGGGCATCCTCCTTCGGACCTCCAAGCGGGGATGGCTCTCACTTGACGAGACCCGCCAGGCACTGCGTGACCTTTTCAACCTCAGTTCCCTCTACCTCTCCGCGAAGTTGCTCGATCAAGTCCTCGAAGCGCTTTCCCGCCAAGACAAATGATGCCTGCACGCCGCGGTGACCAGGGGTGAGCGCAACGCCGCGGATGAGCGGCCCGGGCGCTGCCCGCGGCTAGCTGATCCACCTGGCCTTCTTGAATGCCTGCACGAAGGGGTTGGCCGGGTCGAGCTTCTCGGCGGCGGGTCTGCCCGCAGGGGGCTTGCCGCCGTGCCGTTGTTGCTCCCGGGGGCCCCGCTCCGCCGCGGGCCGGCCGGTTTCCCTGCCGCTTCCCGCGGTTCGCGGTCCCGTCGTTTCCGCCCCGCCTTCCCTGCGGCCGCCCCGGCTGCCGCTGCCCGGCACGCTCTTCAGGCTCAGGGCGATGCGGCTCCGCTGCAGGTCCACTTCCAGCACGGTCACCGTGACCGCCTGCCCGAGCTTGACTACCTCGCCCGGGTCCTTGACGAAACGGTCCGCCAGTTCGCTGATGTGGACAAGCCCGTCCTGGTGCACGCCCACGTCGACAAAGGCCCCGAAGCGGGTGATGTTCGTGACCCTGCCCGGCAGGCGCATGCCGGCTACGAGGTCCTTGAGTTCGTGCACGTTCTCGGCGAAGTGAAAGACCTCGAAGCTCTCCCGCGGGTCGAGCCCCGGCTTCTCCAGTTCCCGCAGGATGTCCCGCAGCGTCGGGAGGCCGACCCGCTCCGAGACGTAGACCTCCGGTCGGATCCGCGCCCGCAGGCCGGCGTCCCGCAGGAGTTCCCCCACCTCGCACCCCAGCTCCCGGGCCATGGCCTCCACCACGGGGTAGCTCTCGGGGTGGACGGCGCTGGCGTCCAGGGGGTTCAAGCCGTCGCGGATGCGCAGGAAGCCGGCGCACTGCTCGAAGGCCTTGGGTCCCAGCCTCTGCACCTGCAGGAGTTCCCGGCGATCCTGGAAGGGGCCGTGGGCGTTGCGGTGCTCGACGATGTTGCGGGCCAGCTGCGGGCCCAGCCCCGAGACATAGGTGAGAATCTGCCGGCTGGCGGTGTTGACCTCGACGCCCACGGCGTTGACGCAGCGGACCACCACGTCGTCGAGGCTCTGACGGAGAGCGGACTGGTTCACGTCGTGCTGGTACTGCCCGACCCCGATGGACTTGGGGTCGATCTTGACCAGCTCCGCCAGGGGGTCCTGGAGGCGGCGGCCGATGGAGACCGCGCCGCGCACCGTCACGTCGTGATCGGGAAACTCCTCCCGGGCCGCCTCGGAGGCGGAGTAGACCGAGGCGCCGCTCTCGTTGACCATCACCATCGCCGGCCGGCTGGGGAAGGCCAGACCCTCGAGAAAGGCCAGGGTCTCCCGGCCCGCGGTGCCGTTGCCGACCGCCACCGCCTCCACGCCGAGACGCTCGCAGATCTCCCGGGTCTTCTCCGCGGCCCGCTCCTGCTCGCGGGCGCCGGAGTGGGGGAAGATCACCTCGTGGCGCAGGAGTTTACCCTGCGGGTCCAGGCAGACGAGCTTGCAGCCGGTCCGGAAGCCCGGGTCCACGCCCAGCACCACCTTGCGGCCCAGCGGCGGGGCGAGCAGCAGTTGCCGGAGGTTTTCCGCGAAGACCCGGATGGCTTCCTCGTCGGCCCGGGTCCGGGAGGCCAGGCGGATCTCGGTCTCCATGGAGAGCGAGAGCAGCCGGCTGTAGCTGTCCTGGACCGCCTGCCGGACCTGCTCGCTGCTGGCATGGGCGCCCTTGACGAACCGGGCTTCGAGGAGCGCGACGGCCTCGGCCTCGGGCGGCCGCAGCCTCAGGTAGATCACTTCCTCCTTTTCCGCCCGGTACATGGCCAGGAGCCGGTGCGAGGGGGCGGTCCGCACGGGCTCCTCCCACTCGAAATAGTCGCGGTACTTCTGCCCCTCGGCTTCCTTGCCCGGGCTCAGGCGGGACCGGACCGTGGCCTTCTGTTCGAACAGGGCGCGCAGGGAGGCGCGGGCCTCGGGGTCTTCGTTCACCCACTCCGCCATGATGTCCCGGGCCCCGGCCAGGGCCTCCGCCTCGGAGGCCACGCCCTTTTCCGGGTCCACGCAGGCCGCGGCGGCTTCCCGGACCGCGCTCTCGGTCAGCAGTTCGGTCTGGGAGAACAGGCGGCCGGCCAGCGGCTCCAGCCCTTTCTCCCGGGCAATCGTGGCGCGGGTGCGCCGTTTGGGCCGGAAGGGCAGGTAGAGGTCCTCCAGGACGCTCATGGTCCCGGCGGTCCGGAGACGGGTGCCGAGTTCCTCGGTCAGCAACCCCCGCTCATCCAGGGACTTGAGGATGGCCGCTCGCCTCTGTTCGAGTTGCTCGAGCTGGGCCAGCCGGTCCCGGATCGTGGTGATGGCGACCTCGTCCAGCGACCCGGTGGCTTCCTTGCGGTAGCGGGCAATGAACGGCACCGTGGGCTTATAGGAACTTGCTTTCAGACGGGCGGAGAATAGCAGGTGACGTAATTGCGTGTCAAGAAGGAAAACACCCAAGATGTTGTGTTGTCCCGGGGAGCGCGAGGGGAGTATTGCGCCCGGGTGGGTGCCGCGGGAGAGAGTCCGGTCAGAGCAGGGGGAAAATCGGGTTGGACGACCTGAAAATGAACGGACGGGTGCGACAAGAGGAGAAACACATCGTGCCCGCGGGAGTCGTTCAACAGTCCCAGTGGGCTGGCGGTGCCTGGGAGTAATCCTCTTCCTCGCGAGCCGGGAGCTGTGAGTAGGCGTCCTCGGTTAGCGGTCGGAGCCCCGGGGGCGAATGGGCTCTGGGAGTCGGCCTGGCGTTTGCCAACCACAGTCCGAGGTGTTCCAGTATCCTGCGGATCACCTCTGCATTGTCAATCACGGCCACGAGTCGCATCACCTTCTGACAGCGCGGACAGACCAAGGGCGAAACTTCGTAGGATAGCGTTTCATACTACACCTCATGCAGTTGCTTCTGAACTTGCCACATGGACAGGCTGCTGGGCCGCACCTTTTTTGCGTGTCTTCTGTAGGGTCAAATGCTCTGAAGGGGGACGATAGAGCCATTGGCCATTGTCGTCACATTCGTATCCTTGCAGGAGCCCCTTTCGACGCCAGGCCTTCACGGTTGGTTCAGAGACACCCAGTTGCTTTGCGACCTGCTGGGTCGTCACCATCCCGGCCTCCCGTAGACGCTGCTTGTAGCTTTTCAGCCCTGCGCGATAACGAACCCAGTGGATACTTGCCGGAGTGAATGCCTGGTCGGCTCCTGTTTTTAGACCCCGCTGGTTCAGCAGGGCGGCCACTTGCCCGTCGGTATAGTGCTTGAGCAGTTCATCGATTTGGGCCAACACATAATCGGTTGTCTTTCGTCCCTGCCAGGCATTGAGGGGCAGAGGCAGGGTGAGCGTAGTTGTTGCTCCTCCCCGGAAGCGTACCTGGACGAGAATCTCTTCTTTCTTGACCAAGGTAACATCTTCAATCAACAGACTTACCATGCGTTTGCGTTCCCGTGGAGGCGTGTTGGGATCGTCCCAGATGGCCGGGAAATCCTGGACCAGGGAAAACAGTCGCTTGCGTTGTGTTTCGTCCAGCACCTTACGATCTCGATCACGCCCGCGATCGTAGTTCTCCTGCGCCTTGACGATCTCCCGTAGTTTCTCGTTCCATTCGGCCTCCAGGGAGTCGGCCACCAATCGGTTGGCCGGATCCACGTGCATGTACCGACGTCGAGCATTCTCGGCTTCGTAGCGGGCGCGCTCGACCTGAAGGCCGCGCAGGCGGTCGGCTTCGTCCAGACGCGCTTGGATCTCCTGTTGCACGGCCAAGGCCACCTCGACCGCCAGCGGAGTCATCGCTTCCACCAGCAGCCGGCCCACCGCCCGATCGATGCTCGCCCCGGGAATGGTTTGACAAACCGGCGCACCGTGCTCCATGTAGTGACGATTACAAAGATAGTGAGGCAAGAGCTGCTCGCCACGACAACGGTAATGGACGGTCATGCGGTTTCCGCAAATGCCACAGACAACCCGTCCCTGCAACAGGGCCGGCCCTTCCCGAGGCGGACCGTGACGGCGATCGATTCCGTAAGCCGACGCATTCTGCCGAATCCGCTGCTCGATTCTCTCGTGTTGTTCCCAGCAGATGTAGCCTGGATGGGCATCCGGGATAAAGACTTGCCACCGATCGCGTGGCAGGCGTTGTTGCTTTTTGCTTCCGTCCGCCTCGGTTCGCGTTCGGTGTCGGCCAAAGACGTATGCCCCCGTATACCGTGGATTGCGCAAGACTTCCAACACTTGCTTGACCGCCAGCGGCCCCCAGATCACCTTATCCTTGTCCGGCCCGGAAAAGACCTGCCGGGGAAACTCAAGCCCGTTGTCCCGAAAATGCCTGGCCACCCGATGTGCCGTGCCCACTCGAAAGAAGGTGGAGAACAAAAGCCGGATGCTCTCCTGGACATGCTTGTCCGGCTCCAGGGTTACGTGGCCCTGCGGGTCGTAGACCAGCCCAACGGGCAGCCGGCAACGAAGCTCGCCGCGACGGGCCTTGTTCAACAGCCCCCCTCGCAGCCGTGCCCGCATCACGTGGATCTCGGCCTCCGACATGGTGCCCTTCAGGCCCAACAACAACCTGTCGTTAAAATGACTAGGATCGTATACGCCGTCCTCATCCAGAATGAGCGTATCGGTCAAAGCGCAAATCTCGATGAGCCGATGCCAGTCTGTGGAATTGCGCGCCAGCCGGGATACCTCAAGCCCCATGACGATACCGGCTCGGCCCAGGCCCACCTCGGCCACCAGCTTCTGAAATCCTTGACGATCTACGGCGGAGGTGCCCGATTGTCCCAAGTCGGTATCAATGACCTCGATCCCTTCCCCGGCCCAGCCCAGGGCGATCGCTCTCTGGCGAAGCCCATACTGCCGTTGGGTGCTTTCCGTGTTCTCGAACACCTGCCGCACGGTGGACTGCCGTACGTACAAATAGGCGGTTCGTTTCAGATGCCCGGCGGTTACCTTGGAATTGCTCTCCATGTTGGCCCCCCCTCCCTATGGCTGTTGTTCAGCACCATGGCAGCCATCAACAGGGTCAACTCTCCTTGTACGGATGAAGCAAGGGTACAGGAACCCCTGGACCGCTGGCCACCCACAGGGGCTGTCTCAACCGTCCCGTCCTGCGGCTGACGAACTTCCATCCAGGCTCGCATCCCTTGCCGTAACAGCACGCCAAAACCGTATCCCTGCCCGGGCAACACGGAACCCTGGAGCACCTGGCTGCGCAACTGTTCGTAGCGCTCGCACAGAGGATGACCTGCTCTCCAAGGAGCCGTCTCCACCGTCCCGTCCCCTCTTACCTCGTTTTTTTTTCCTTGCGTTTCAGAGCCCGCTGGATACTGCGCCGGTGTACAACCAGACCGAAATCCTTCTGGATTCCCTTGATCAACTCCTCCAGGGTCACGGACCCATCTTGCGCCTTTTGTTCTTCGATGAACTTCACGACCGGCTCGCTCAGCTTGTGTGCTCGCCGAGGGCCGGGCTTGACCCGAACCAGGCCCAGAAGCCCACCGCGGTCGAAAGCGGCTAGCGCCTGGTAAACCGAGGGTCGTGAGAAACCGAACCGGTGAGCCACCCCTCGGAGGGGCTCCCGGTCCACCCGCACCCGACGAAGCATCTCGTACTTGACCTGGATCAGGTCCCGGGGGTCGAAAAACTCGCTTTGTTGGAACACCTCGTCGGTGACCCGCTCCGGATGGGCATGCAGACAACCCTGTTTTCGCAGTTCCCGCAGTTTGGCATCGCCCTTGTTTGGCATAGGGATCCCCTCCCTAGATAATGTAACATCCATTATGCCCTTCCAGGCGGCACTATCAAGTCATTTTGTGCCAAAAGCTCGAAATAGTCAATCATAATTGCCGATTAGCATCTCGCGCCAAGATCCGCATGGACCCTGCGTGGCATATTCAGATTTACATATAGTGGCGCAATTGCCTTTACATGTCACGAGCCTCTCCTCGGCGTTTTCTTTCGGGGACTACTCGGGGCTATCCCGTCGATCAACTCGGCCAGATGTATGAGGTCCTCGGGCCGAAATCCTGCTCGCCCCTTCGACAAAACCAAAAATGGATCCGGGGGGCTCAGAGTTGTCCAGTCGGTGGGTACGGAGGCCAGGCGTCCAGCATCGTTACGGAAGTAGACCCACGTTTGGCTCCAGGTGTGCTTCGTTTTGATCCGTTCGAATTGTCGACCAAACAGCGGATGGAAGGGGTGGATAATTTGGAAGGTCGTTGTCGCACCCGCTGCGTCGGGTGCAGTTCGCACGGGACTCGTAAACCTTCTGGATGAGGCGTGCCCAATTGCGCCTGAATGCCTCGGAAGAGATCACCGGCTCCAGCACAGTGGGGATGGACTCCACTTCCTGCCGCTTGCGCTCTCTTCCCCTGACCGAGTTGGCGTAGGCGCCGTAGTAGCGGATCGACTGTTTACCCCTTTCGGGAACGTGGGAGAGCATGGCGGCCAGCCATTCCAGGGCGTCGTAGCTTTTCTTCTCTTTCCCATCCTTGGAGCGGTAGACGACCGTGGCCTGCTCGGGAGAGTAGTCCATGCGTTTTTGGGAGAAGGCGGCCCGAATCAGATAGGCGGCCAGGTTTTCCAGGGATTTCTTCTCCCGCGGCTGGATGCGCTCGCCGGCAAAGACGTTGAAGCCGGAGTGTCTCCAGCCGTCGAGCATGCGGATGAGTTCCGAGGTGATCTTCTTCTTGCGCAGGAGCATGGCGAGCACCTTGACGCGGAAGAGCTTTTCCAGGTCCTTAACGTTAAATTTCGGAGCGACCCGGAACATACCTTGTCCGTAAAAACAGCCGTCCGGGCAAAGGACATGCAGGTGGGGGTGAAAGCGCTGCAGATCATCTCCGAAAGTTTGTGTGGAAATAACCGCAGCGGGGACGGCGTTGGGCTCGGGCACGGCGGTTTGCAAAAAGGTCTTGAGCGATTCCCAGGCGCAGCGACTCAGATCCGCCAGCAGCTTGCGATCGTGCAGGAAGAAGCGGCGGAGGATCTTGGGGATCGAAAAAACCCAATGCCTGTGCGGGACGGCCCGGAGCACATGCCCGCAGAGCCACTCGCCGAACTCCACGGTCCGTTTCTGCGCACAGCTTGGGCAGAATTTTCTTTCTTTACAAGAAAACGCCAGGACCATTTCCGTGCCGCAGGCATCGCAGCGGATGCGGGCAAAACCCTCATGAAGGTCCCCGCAGGACAGGTAATGGATCATGATCTCCTTCAGGTGGGGCCGCCAGAAGCCGTAACGTTTGGCGAATCGTTCCGGGTAAACCTGTTCGAGGGTTTCGTGGTGATCCTGGACGCACTGGTAGAAGGGGGTCAGATGCGGCTTTCGTGGACGGTAGACCGTGCAGGCTTCGGGCATGGGTTCGCGCGCGACAAGACAGGTGGCGAGTGTGGATCACGTTCTAGGGGGCTCAACGGGCAAAAGGTGTGCCAGGGGGTGGCGGATGCGCTATGCAGGCGCAACCGCAACGCGCTCAGGCCTTGTGCTGGCTTGCGGGCGAACTGGCGCACCGGGGATCGGACAGAGAGGGGATCTGGGAAAGAAAACGTGGCCGGGTGTTCACAGCGGGGGGAGCATGAACACGGGGTCGTTCAGAGGATTAAGCTCTGTTGGATCTTGAACATCGCACGGCTCTGGGTTGCGAGAACGGCGGGCCTCCAGTCGATCAATTCGCGAAGACCAATCGTCTCCTTGTGATTGACAGGGGTTACTGCCCACTTTATCCTGCTTCCACAAGGGGAGAAAGGATACTCCCATTGTGGAAGCGAAGTGCGGAAATGGAGAAGAACCCGAATCACCTGCTGTACATCCAGACTCTCACAATTCCAGGATGTTCCCGGTGCGCACCCGTGAACGCCCCCTTCACATGGCCAAACAACTCCGACCGGGCCATGTTCGGATCCCCGCCGAAATGGGAGCAGTTGACGGTAACGATTCGATCGGCCGGCACCCCGGGGTGCTTCTCTTGGAACAGGGTCTTAAAGACGTGCAGAAAGAGGGATTTCCCGCACCCCGTGGGCCCGATGACCATAATCGGACCGTCGCCCGCGGCCGCAACATGACGTTCAAAGTCGTCAAGGTCCCCCACGAGTCCGGGTGGGACAATCCACCTCTTGCCCTGAATCTCTTCCATTCGTCTCCCCTCGCGTGCGCTCCCGGGAAGCGTCCACATGAAGACAGAAAGTAGTTGGCGTATTTACATAGTCAATGTCCCCAAGTCTGAAACCGCGGACAAACCACATCAACGACGTTCTTCTACACGCCTGTCCAGAATCCTCAGACCTACTTCCTTGATGAGCGGTTGGTTTCCGCACTATACTCCCCTTAAAGGTAGATTGCGTACACTCTCCTGCCGTTCTGACCGGAGGGACACACACTCCTTCCATTCACACTTTCCCCAGGCGGGTTAATCCTTAGGGAAGCCGTTTCGCCCGGAGGTGCCAAGCCCCGTGATCCAGACAGGAGCAGAAAAGGATTCATTGTGTGTCAACCTGCGATTGTCCGGGTAGAAGCCGCAATTTCGAAGATGATATCGATCTTCGTGCGTCTTTCATGGCCGGCGCAGGGGGTGTTGCCGAGATGCTCGCCGCAGGTTTCACAGACATGGACTTCGGCGACCTGAACGGTCTCCACCGTGCGGGTGTTTCCGGAGCGCGCGTTGTTCTCGTCCTTGCCCTTACCTTTGGCACCGGGTTGGCTTGCCGCGGTGTTATCCTTGTCCGTCTGGGAGGAGGGTTTGCTGGAGTTCTTGCTGTCCTTGGTCGTGCGTTTTTCCATGAAGACGGCCATCAACAGCTCGAACAGCATCAACAGGGCCTGGATCAGGGATTGGCTTTCCGAGCCCATCTTCCCTTCGGTGCAAAGGCGCTCGAACCGGGCCTTCAGCGTGTCGAATTCTTCTCGAAGCGATTGCTTGTTGACGTTCGACATAATTCGTTCATCCGCCGGTTGGCAGGCGTGTCAGGACGGACTGGCCTCCCGGACTTCAACGGCCATCATGGCCGCCAGCACCGCCAGCCGTTCCCCCGGGGGCAGTGCCTGGTAGCGTCTTGCCCAATTGGCGGCCTTGCGCTTGACCTGTTGTCGGTGGGTGAAGTTCTTGCCCGCGTAGCCGGCCCAATGCAGGCGGTCCACGGTGAAGTTGAACCAAAGCTTTTCCGTACGTACACCGCCCTGGTTCATGACTTGCAGTTCCACGCTGCGCCACCCCTTGAGCATCTGGTCATACAAAGCCGATGGGTAGCCGGAGATCATCACCCGGCAAGGCAGTGTTTTGAGGAGTTCCAGAAGTTGGACATGATCCCGTTCCTCGTAGTCGAAGCGGTATCTACGACCCGAGGTGCGAGTGCGCAGCAGATACGGTGGATCGCTGTAGACCAGCTCCGAACCCTGATAGTCGAAATCGGCCAGGAACCGATGCGCGCAGCCGTTCACCAGTTGCACCGGATAGCTGCATTCGAAGTCCGCCAGAGCCTGTGGGTCAAGGTCGATGCCGATGTTGCGCAGCGCCGGCGGCTTGCGCTTCATGATCGCGCCTCCGCCCAAGTGCGTCTCAATGTAGGTGTCATGCGGCGGCATCATCGCGATGATCGCCTGACACAAACCCGACGTCGCCTTCGACCCAAAATAACCCATGGCTCCGGATCCGATTTTTTGTCTCGGACCCGAAGCATAGCGTTGCCTGGCTATGTTGTCAAGAGAAGTTTCGAGAAAATTCGAGATTGCACCGGCGGAAGGCTCTACTCGAATTCTGTAGGGGTGGGTGAGTAGTTACACTTTTTCAAATAATCAGGCGCGGTCTATGGCGCTTGTTTTGGGCCTAGTTGTGGAAGGTTCTGACGCAAGCGGGGAGACTGCTGACCTCCTGGACGCTGAGCACGGTGGGGAGGCGATGCTCCGTCTGGGCCCGCAGGATATGGAAGATATGCCAATCCTGTCGAAGGACTTGGGTGAAGAAGAAGCGGATGCCGCAGTAACAGATGCGCATGGTCTTGGGAGACCAGTGGCTGAGGTTCTTCCGGTGGAGGAAATAGTCCAGAAGCTCCTGCTCGGAGATGGCATCCGGGGTTTTGTCATAGAACTGGCAGAGCATGCCTACGGCACGGGTGTACGCCTGCTGGGTACGTTCCTCCTTGCCGTTGAGCTGAAGGGCCTGAATCATCCTGTCGTACCAGCCTGTCGTCATGACGCCTCGGCTTTCCTTTGCCATTGCGCGGTGGCGGAGGTGCTTTGAACGACCGGAGCACCGGATCCCTCATGATCGAAAGGCTGGTACGACAGGGTTTAATCGGCGATCAGGCGGGAGAAGGTAGGAAGGCAAAAACGCTGCCGCGAAGCGGCTTGCTTGAACAACCAGTTCAGCGGACGGTCGCCTTCGGCGCCCGCCGCTGAATCGAAGCGTGTGTGCCGGGCATGGCACGTAACTTGTGGGGTGGAAGTCCCCATACCAGGTGTACGCGGAGCCGAAGGTTAGGAGAAGGGCAAGGGCGTCGTCGCGAGGCGGGGTCTGAAGGAAGCCCAATCCAAAAGTGCAGGGCGACGAACAGGAACCGGATAGGAGGTGTGGTACGTCCGGGGCGAGCGGGCACGTGACCGCGAAGCCCTCCATCCGCAGCAGGGACGTGCTTTATAAGCCAGAGACTTTCTGTTTGACCTTGGACATTCTCAAGTCGCGCTCGGCGCGGTTATTGGTGAAGGAGACATGAGGGAGCTTGGCAAAGAGCAGGACCGCGGTTTCATGCTGTTTCAGACGTTCCCACAGGTTGTGGGCATCGGTCTTGGCGATGCGCCCCCGCTTGCCATTTTGCCTGGGGGGAATGGGCGGGAGTTCTTTTTCGCCACGGCTGAGGATGTTGCGGTAGCGTTTTTTCAGGTTCTTGTATTCCCTCCGGGTAAGCTTCTTGTTTTTGCGCTTTGCGACGATGATACATGTCTTCTGGAGAAGGCGTTTCATGTTGGCTGCCCAGGGGTAGCCGTTGGCATCGACAAGGAAGGTCAACTCCCGCAGCAGGTGCGAGCCACAGAGGCCGTGGCCGCAATGATCGTAGGAGAGATAGGAGGCCCAGCAGTCGTGAATCACGACCCCGCCATATCGGGGGATGATGCCGATGTCCTCGATCGCCTCACCTCCCCGCTTGGGATGCAAGAATTTCAGGGTGATATCGCCTGCGGAACAAACATGGATCCAGTAGTTTTTCTTGTCGACGCGCAACGAGGTCTCGTCCACATGCATCGCGGGCATGGCCAGGATCTCATCGACTGCGGATTGTTCCCATCGTGCCAGGCAATGGTGCAACTGCATGACGTATTTCAGCAGGGTTGCCTCGGAGATCACCTGCCCGATCAGTGTCTTGATCGACTGTTGAACCCGCTTCAGGGAGACCATCTGTGCAATGATCATGTTGAGGACATAGGCTTTGACGCCCG
>Ga0194125_10003380_pt1 | contig 25788 bp, 21 predicted proteins | sample TA2KigC250mmetaG_FD_148626 | JGI IMG/M metagenome (GOLD analysis project Ga0194125, IMG submission 148626) | Freshwater microbial communities from Lake Tanganyika, Tanzania - TA2015034 Kigoma Deep Cast 250m | ecosystem: Environmental > Aquatic > Freshwater > Lake | place: Tanzania: Lake... | reverse complement strand
TTCAAGGACTCCGGCGATTCGGTTTCGCATTCCCCTCTCGGTCGGCAGGACGCAGGGGGACTCCCCACTGGGCGCGAGTCCTCATGCCGGGGAACGGAAAGCGGTCACCGTTTCGATATGCGGCGTCTGCGGGAACATGTCGATGAGGAAGACGCGTTCGATCCCGTAGCCCTCCGCCTCGAAGAGGCGAGCGTCGCGCGCGAGGGTCGCCGGATCGCAGCTCACGAGGTCGATCCGCCGCGGGCGGAGACGCCCGAGATCGCGGATGACGGATGCGCCGAGCCCGGTCCGCGGCGGGTCGGCGACGACGTCCGCTTTCTCCAGGTCTCCATGCGGAAACCCGCTCCTCGCCCATTGGGAGAGGACCTTCTCGACGAGACCCGGGACGACGGTCCCTCTCTTCGCGAGCTCCGGATCCCGCGCGAGGTTCGCGCGCGCGTCCCTGACCGCGACGCGATCGCTCTCCACCGTCACGACCTTCTCGAACCGATCGCCGAGCGCCGCGGCGAAGAGGCCGACGCCCCCGTAGAGATCGAGAAGAAGCGGCCCCCGCCGGTCCGCCGATCGGCCGTCCTCTTCCATGCGCGCGGCGATCCGGCGGACGAGCGCTTCCGTCTCCGCGAGGTTCACCTGAAAGAAGCTCTCCGCGTGCACGCGGAACACGCGCCCGGCGAGCGGGATCTCGAGATGATCCTCTCCCCACACCGCCCCCCCGTTTACGAGAAGGCCGAGGCAGGAGGGCGGAACGCGCGTCTCTCCGATGCGCGCGAGAACGCACTCGGCGAACGAGGCGGGTTTCCCTTCCCCTCCGGAGAGATCGACGAGGAAGCCGCCCTTTCCATCGAGCCGGACGAGAGCCTGCCGAGCGCGCGGGAGCGCGAGGAGAAACGGGAGCGCTTCGTGGTTGAACACTTCGGGCATGAGAAGATTGTGGTCGAACGGAACGACCACGCGCGTCCCTCGGCGGTGCATTCCGTATCGTCCGCCGCGCCCGAGATGGAGCCGGATCTTGTTCCGATATCCCCAGGCGGGGCCCGCCGGCTCCGGACCTTCCAGCCGCTCCCCGAGATCGATCCGCGCGATTCGCGCGAAGCAGTCGCGCACGATCTCCCGCTTCGCCTCCCGCTGCGCCGCAAGCTTCATGTAGAAAAGATCGGCCCCCGCGAGCGCGCCGGGAGACATGTCCGGAGGCTCTTCCCGATCCGGCGAGGCCTCGAGGATCTCGAGAAGCGCGGCCTCGAGGAACCCCTTCGCGCGCCGAACGATCCGCGCCCTCACCCGCTCCCCCGGCAGCGCCCCGCGGACGAACACCACCTCCCCGTCCTTCCGCCCCATCCCGGCGCCGCCGGTCACGAGCTTCTCGATCGTCGTATCGAGGGTTTCGCCGTGCATAGACAAGAACGCCCGGTGCCGAATCGCGAATCGGGCCGGGCGAGAAGGGAGCGCAGCTCCTACCAATCGAGGATCAGGTTCGTGGTGGTCCCCTGGATCCCCTCGATCGCCCGAATCTTGCTCACCACCAGGTCGAGAATCGAATCGACCGAACCGCTCTCGACGAGGCAGATGATGTCCTGCTCTCCCGCCGTGATGTCGGCGTTCAGGACCTCGGGAACCTGACGAAGGCGGTTACGGACGTCCACCTCGCGCCCGACATCGGTGTTGATGCGAAGATACGCCTTGGCCATTGCCGCTCCTCCTCGGTTCGCCCCCGCGCGCCGGCGCGAAGAGCCCTCCGTCTAGTAGAACACGATCTTCCGCAGCGTCTGCAGCTCGTCTCCGGTCAACAGGAAGGAACCGCCCTCCTGCAGCTCGCCGCCGATCTGGTTGATGCGGACGATGAACTCGATCGTCTCGCCGTCGGTCTTCCGGATCTCCGTGCGGAAGGTGTAGTCGAGGTCCTTATCCTCGATCATGTCGTACTTGTGCGAAACGGAAAGCGCCTCGCTCGCTCCGATCCTCCCGAGAACGCGAAGCTGCTTGATAAATCGCTTCTTGATCTCGTAGCGGGTGTTGAGGAAGTACCCGACCAGCGCCTCGCTCGACCCGAAACCGTGTCCTGTGTTGAACCGGATATTTCTTACGTAGTACGTATCGATATCGGTTGTCACGACTCCGTTTTTATTTACCTGAAGCGTTTCCAGAAACGGAGAATCTTCGCCCGCTTCTCCGGCCGCTTCCCGGCCGGACTCCCGCTCTTCCGCGCGCGCCTTTGCGCTGGGGTCCTCGAGCGGGGGCGCTCCGGCGCAGGCCGAGAGAAGAAAGAAGAGAATCGGAAAGAAAGAGACACATCGCCTGATCGCCGTGGACACGTGGCACCTCCTCGAAGGCGGACCTCGGAGCGCCCGACCGGTTTCATGCTACCGGGCCGGCGCGTCGCGCGTCAAGAAGCATCGGGTCAACGATCCGGTCTCCGCGTTCCCTCGACGTAGGGCCGGAAGAGATCGAGGATCCCGGCGATGCTCCCTCCCGACCTCCGCTCTTTTCGAGTGGCCGCGCGATGGGCCTCAGGCTAAGTTAATGCATGAGCCCCGTGGTAGGGAGAGCCGCATGAGGACCGAAGCGGAAAGCGCCCCGCATCCGGCGCTCTGGTGGCGGGAAGAGAACGGGCGGGTCGTCTGCACGCTCTGCCCCCGCTTCTGCAGCCTGCGCGAAGACCAAGCCGGCTTCTGCTTCATCCGGAAGAACATCGGGGGCGCGCTCGTTTCGCTCGGCTACGGGCGGCCGAACGGCTTCGGCGTCGATCCGGTCGAGAAGAAGCCGCTGAACCACTTTCTCCCCGGAACGTCGATCCTCTCGTTCGGAACCGCAGGGTGCAACCTCGGCTGCAAGTTCTGCCAAAACTGGACGACGACGAAGGCGCGGGCGGACGCCGTGCGAACCGTCCGCGCCTCTCCGGGGGACGTCGTCAGGATCGCGATCGACGAGGGCTGCCGCTCGATCGCCTACACGTACAACGACCCGGTCATCTTCGGGGAGTTCGTGATCGATTGCTCGAGGGCCGCGCGCGCGGCGGGGCTCAAGAACGCGATGGTGACCGCCGGCTACATCACCGAGGAGGCGCGCGCCGACGTCTTTCGCTTCATCGACGCGGCCAACGTCGATCTCAAGGCGTTCACCGATGCTTTCTATCGGAAGTATTCCCTCGCCCGCATCCAGCCGGTGAAGGAAACGCTCCTCTGGCTCCGGAGAGAGACGGACGTCTGGATCGAGATCACGACCCTCCTCATCCCCGGCCTCAACGATTCGCCGGAGGAGATCCGCGCCGAGTGCGCCTGGATCCGGGAGGAGCTCGGGGCCGAAACGCCGCTCCACTTCACCGCCTTCCATCCGGACTATCGGATGAAGGACCTTCCGCGGACGCCGCACGCGACCCTCGGCCGCGCCCGCTCGATCGCCCGCGAGGAGGGCCTCTCGTTCGTTTATGTCGGAAACGTCGCCGACGCCGAGGGCCAGACGACTTCTTGCCCGGGTTGCGGCGCGACTCTCATCGAGAGGGATTGGCACTCGGTCCGAGCGAACCGGATGCGCGGGGGTGCGTGTCCGGATTGCGGCGCCCGGATCCGGGGGGTCTGGTAGCGGACGGGAGACTCCTCGGCGCGTTCGACGTCGGATGCGGTATGTGCGGTCCGATTCGAGCGGAGCCGACGAGCTGGGGAACTCTGAAGAGCCTCTTCCGAACACGTGGTCGGCTGTCCCAAGCAGCCTTCCACGATTCCAACTTCTGTGGGTCCGAAAGTCTGGGACTGACTCGAGAGGCCGCGTCTTCTTCAACTCTCTCTCCACTTTCCAAGAAGACTTCGCTAGAGTGGGAATCGGCCGGCGGCGCGCGGCGGGCCGGGAGGTGAACCTTGCGTGTAACCCGAAGCGGCAGGCGTTCGATCTTTCTGCTCGGTCTCGTTCTGACCGTCGCGCTCGCGGTACGGCTTCTCTTCCTCACGCGAAACGGCCTCTGGTTCGACGAGGCGATCGTCCTTCACCGATGCAGCCTGCCCTTCGGGGAGATGCTCCGTTTCATCCGCTCGGGCGACAACACGCCTCCTCTCCACTACATCCTCATGTGGGGATATCTCCGCCTGGTCGGGGGGGGGCAGACCGCCGCGGAGATCCCCTCGGTTCTCGCGAGCCTTGTCGGGATCGTGTATCTCTATCGCCTCGGCCGCGAACTCCTCGGCACCGCAGAAGGAGGACTCAGGGCGGCGGCCCTCCTCGCAGGAAGTACGTTCTACCTCAAGTATTCATGGGAGATCCGTTGCTACTCGCTCCTCGCAACTCTTTCGATCGCGAGCGCGTTCTACGCGCTCCGAAGTTGGAATCGTCCGCATGACAGGAAGGCGCTTCTCAAGTACGTTCTCGCCGCATCCCTTGCCCTGAACACGCACTACTTCGCCGCTCTTCCCCTTCTTTCGCTCAATTTGATCGCTTTCGGGCGACTGCGTCCGTTCCGGCGCCTCTGCGCTTGGACGGCGGCGCAAGGAGTTGTTCTTCTCTCCATGCTCCCGTGGGCGATCGGCATCGGCACGCAGTTCAACCGGGTCGCGTCCGGCTTCTGGATTCCTCCCCTCACGATTCCGTGGTTCTTCGGCCAGTTCTTTCCGACCGTCTCTTTCAACTTTCAGCGCTTTCTCCAGCCGGCGCTCGACCCGGCGGGCGCGGCAATCCGCTGGGCGGACGTGCCTCTGCCGGGATGGATCGTCCTTGCGGTCTTCTCGGCGATTCTTCTCCTCTGTCTGGCGGGCCTTCGGTCCCGAGACCTTCGCTTCCCGGCGGTCTTCGCTTTGACCGGGCTTCTCTTCCCCATCGGGCTCGTCGTGATCATCTCTCTTACGGTTCAACCGCTCTTCTTGGAAAGGTATTTCTCTTCCTTCATGCCCTTTCTCGCGCTGGGGGGCGCGGTCGCTCTCGAGAGAACCGCTCCGCGCCCCCGCGCGGCCGTCCTCGGCGTTCTCATCGTTCTTCTCGGCCTCGACACGATCTCGATGATCCGACACCCTCACGAACAAGCGCCCCGAAAGCTCGCCGCGTTTCTCGACGAGACATGCGAGGCGGACGATCGAATCATCTTCCTCTCCCCCTACCTCTACTTCCCCGTTTCCTACTACACCCAAGGACGCCTCGACCTTAGGATCTTCATGACGAAGGGAGGGTGGGAGCCGATCGCACTCGAGGTCCCTCCGGGGAATGTCCTTTCCGTGGAGCATGGTTCGCGCGCGACGGAGGGCGCCGACCGGGTCTTCGTCGTCTCGGGCTACTACTACGACTCCGGCTACGAGAAGAAGGTCGAGACCGGCTGGCGCGAGTGGCTTCGGATGGAGCCGAGCGCCGTCCGCCGGATCCGACACGTGGGTCCCGCCGGCACGCTCTGGCTGTATGAGAAGCCGGAGCCTGCTCGAGACGACCTTCCATAAGGGCGACAATGCGGGCCGTCAGGAGCCCTTCCGCCTCTTCGATCGCCTCCTTCTCGCTCTCGCGCGTGTCGCCCGAAAGGAAGCTCGTCTCGACGTCGCGTGCGAGCGCGGGGAGCATGAGATAAGAAGAGAGCTCCAAGGGGGTGAAACGGCCGGTTCCCGAGCGCGCTGGGCCTCTCGATCCGACGACTTGCCGCGGGCCCGGTGCGCGGGGACGATTCGGAGCCGGCGAGCTCTTGCACCGCCCCCCGGCTTGAAAGAACCCCGAGAGATCCTCGCCGGATCGAGGTCAGTCCCCGGCTCCGGCCGGCCGGCCCTTCGAGGTCCACTCCTCCGGGCGCGGTAGCCCCGAACCCTCGAGCTCAGCTTCGATCGTGGCCTTGTCGCCGAGAAGGAGAAGAAGCGCCTTCTCCACCGGAACCGCGCGCGCGCCGAGCGCGTTCAGGTCTTCGGCGCGGGCCGCGCTCATCGCGGCGAGATCCTCCCCGATCGAGGAGAAGGGAAGGCCTCTCCAGAGACACGACTCCGCCGCCCAGAGAAGACCGCCGAGCCCCTCGAACTGCTGAATGCTTTCCATGCGAAGCGTTTCGCGCGCCATCCCGGCCTCATCTTCCGTCACGTCCCCCGCCCGGATTCGCTCGAACTCCTTCAGGAACTCGCGAACCGCCGCCCCGGTGACCTCGGCCTGGACGTCCGACCTGGCGGAGAGATAGCCGGTCGACGGCGACATCGTGTAGCTCGAAGAGGCGCCGTACGTGAAGCCGTGCGTCTCGCGAAGGTTCTGGTTGAGCCGGCTCGTGAAGGAACCGCCGAGAATCGTGTTCAAGAGATCGTAGCGGACTCGATCCGGATCATCCGCGAGGGGTCCCGGCATATAGGCGCGAATCACGGTCTGGACCGCGCCGGGCTTGTCGACGACGACCACGCGGAGCGCGTCGTTCGCGGGCGCGCGCCGCGCGAGGGGACTCGCTTTCTCGAACGAGGGGCGCGCGCTCCATCCGCCGAACGCCCGCTCGAGAAGATCGCGCGCCTCCTCTCTCGTCACATCCCCCGCAACGAGGAACGTCGCGTTTTCCGGACCGTAGAAAAGTTCGTGGAGCGCGTGGATCTCGCCGAGCGCGATCGCCTCGACATCCTCGACCGTCCCATCGACCGGCCGCCCGTACGGATGGTCTTCCCCGAAGTACGCGCGCATCCCGACGCGGGAGGCGACCGTCGCCGGGCGGTCGAGCGCGCGGAGGAGGTCGTCACGGCGAATCCTCCGAACCCGTTCCCATTCCTCTTCGTCGAATCGCGGGCGGAGCACCGCGTCGGCGAGAAGACCGATCGCCTGGGAGAGGTTTCTCTCGAGAGCCGAAAGGCGCACGCCGGAGAACTCGTAGCGCGCGTAGGGACGAAGGCTCGCGCCGAGAAAGTCGACCGAGTCGGAGAATGCGATCGCGCCGAGCTCCCCCGCCCCCTCGTCCAGCATGTCGGCGAGGAGGCTCGCGGAACCCGCCTTCGCTTCGTCCATGTGAGCGGCGCCAGCCGCGAGAAAGAGAGAGATCTCGACGAGCGGAAGCTCGCTCCGCTCCCAATGGCGCACCTCGATCCCGTTCGAGAGGCGGAAGACCTCGGGCTCCTCGGGGTCGAACGCTCTCGACTCCATCGATGCGGGACGCTCGTCGCGCGCGGCCCGGAGCGCCGCCTCCTCATCCGGAAGCACGCGCATCGCGAGGCGCCCGTTCGGGCGAAAGACCCCCTCCGCCCACCGGCGGACATCGGCAACGGTCGCCTTCCGGTACCGATCGAGGTCCCTTCGAAAGGAGTTCGGCTCGCCCCAGTAGAACTCGTACAGGTTGAGCCGGTCCGCCTTGCGGACGATCGATTGAAGGCTCGAGAGGGCGCCACGCTCCCACTGCGCCCGCTGGCGCTCGAGCTCCTCGGCGCTCGGCCCTTCAGAGACGAACCGCCCGATCTCCTCGTCCACCGCCTTCTCGATCTCCTCGAGCGGAACCCCCTCGCGCGCGGTCACGACCACGTAGAAGAGGGAGCCGAGCGCCCCGGACGCCTGAACCGCCGCAACCTCCGTCGCGATCTTCTCGTCGTAGACGAGCCGCTTGTAGAGCCGGCTCGACTTGCCGGAGGCGAGAAGATCGGCCGCGAGGTCCATCTCCGCGTCTCCCGGCTCGAAATACGCGGGGGACGGGTAAGCGAGATAGAGACGCGGGAAGCGGACGTCGTCCGAGTAGACGACGCGGCGCTCCTCCTCGAGCCTTGCGGGCGGGGCGGGGCGGCGCGGCGGCTCGGGGCCCCGTGGAATCGTCGCGAAGAGCCGCTCGATCAGCGGCTTCACCTCGTCCGGATCGAAATCCCCGGCGACGGAGAGAGCCGCGTTGTTCGGCACATAAAATGTCGCGAAGAAGTCCTTTACGTCCTGAAGGGTCGCCGCTTCAAGATCCTCGTGCCTTCCGATCACGTCGATATGGTACGGATGCTCCGGCGGATAGACGTGCTGGCTGATCCGGTACTCCGCCTCGCCGTACGGCTCCATCTCGACCCCTTGGCGCCGCTCGTTTCGGACGATGTCCCTCTGCGTGTCGAGCTTCTCTTGCGTCATCATCCGGCCGAGGTCTTCCATTCGGTCCGCTTCGATCCAGAGAAGCGTCGGGAGGAGATCGCGGGGTCCGTAGGAGAAGTAGTTCGTCCGGTCGGACGAGGTTGATGCGTTCGTCCACCCGCCCCCCTCCTCGACCAGAACGTCGATCTCCGGGATCCGTTCGGTCCCCATGAACATCAGGTGTTCGAAGAGATGAGCGAAACCGGAGCGGCCTTCCGATTGGTCCTTCGCCCCGACTCGGTACCAGAGGTTCACGCACGCGCTCGGAAGGGAATGGTCCTCGTGCAGGATCACCGTGAGCCCGTTCTCCAACCGGTACTTCTCGTAGGCGACCTCTTGCGCGAGCGCCGGGAACGCGAGTGAGAGAAGAGCCAAGAGCCGTGCGATTCGGATCATCGATGGACCTCCTGAATGAGACGTCGCGGGAGCGTCTTCTCGACCGTTTCGGGAAGGCGCCCGGCGCCCCCGCCGGACCGGGATTCTAGCACGAAGGGGAGACATGCGCACTAGGAGAGCATGCTTGGGGTCTTCCCCCCTTCTGCCGATAGACGGAAGAGGGGGACGAGACCGGGGACAGCACCTATTTCGCACAGAGACGGGTCACTATCTCCGATCGACGAAGGCGGAAGTGAGAGAGCGGACGGAAGAAATGAGACTCCAAACGAATCGAAAGGACGAGAAGTACGATCCCGCGCACCGTGGGCGGGTGGAGAGAAGCCTTCTTTCCGGGGAGGGAGGATCCGTCCTCATCCTTCTCGCGATCGTGCTTGCGGCCATCCTCGCCCTCGGCGCGCTCAGCATCGACATCGGCATGATGCTCCTCACCAAGACGCAGCTCCAGAACGCGGCCGATTCCGCCGCGCTCGCGGGGGCCTCCGTGATGGCCCGTTCGGGCGGGGAGAAGGGGGACGCAAGGACCGCGGCGATCCGACTCGCGGCCGCGAACCGGGCGTTTAAGGGATCGGATGGAAGGCGCTTCAACGAGTTCGCTCCGGTCATTCTCGAGGAAGAGGACATCACGTTCCCCGAAGCCGGGGTGATCCGCGTGGCCGCCCAGCGGACAGAAGCGAGCGGGAACCCGCTCCGCTCTTACTTCCTGAAAGTGCTCGACCCGCGGGCGAACGCGACCATCGATGTGCGGGCGACCGCCTCCGCCTCGTACATCGATGTTTGTGGTACGAACTGTCCGAAGCCCTGGGCGCCCCCCGACCGCTGGCACGACGCGAACAAGAACAACAAGTACGACCCGAACAAGACGACGAACAAGAGCGAGTACTACGATCCGAAGCTCACCGGATATCGGCTTCCGGACGACCTCGGCGTCCAGGTCACGATCAAGATCCGCTCGGCGAGCCAGAGCATGGTCCCCTCATACTACTACGCCGTCGACTACCCTCCCGTCGGGAAGGGAAACCCGGGCGAGGGGGCGAACCGCTATCGGGAATGGATCGGAGGGTGTCCCGACCCATCCTTCGTCGTCGAGCCGGGAGACATGCTCCAGATCGAGCCGGGAAGCATGAGCGGACCGACGAAGCAGGGGCTCGACGTCCTCTATGCGCTCGACCCGAAGGCGCGCTGGCACAGCTTGAACAAGAAGGTCGTCGACTCCGCCTACTTGAGAAGCCCCCGGATCGTCACGATCCCTCTCATGGACCCCTCGATCGGGGTCACCGCAGCGGGACCGGGACGAAAGAAGGTCGTCGTCGCGAAGCTTCTTAGCTTCTTCATCGAGAGCTATAGCAGCTCGAACGTCACCGGCCGCCTCGTGGGCGCCGCGGCGCCCGGATCCGCGGTCCCGTGCGCCACACAGACCGGCCGCTCGTTCCTCTACAAGGTCAAGCTGACGGAGTAGATCATCCAGGCCACACTACATCCACGCCCCCAGGATCGCGCCGATCACGACGAGCTCGACCAAGTGATGCAGCCAATAGATGTAGAAGAGCGGGCGCGGGCGCCCCTCGAACAGGTCGTCGACGAGCAGGGTCGCGCCAATGAGCCCGACCCCCGCGAGAAGACCGATGAGGACGCCGCCGCCGAGCGTGTTCATCCCGGTCCAGCAGAGAAGCCTCGCCATCGTGTAGCTGATGAAGAACCCGCAGATGAACGCCCAGAGGATCTTCGATGGGCCGAAGCTCTTCTCGATCTCCTCCTTCGACTTGCCGATCGCGCGCATCCACGCGTTCCCGAAGAGGGCGGGTTGGTACCAGATCGCGCCGATCGCGACGCTCGCGATCGCGCCGACGAGAACCGCGAGATAGTTCATCGAAACCGGCGTCATCGGAACCTCCTTTGCGGCTCGTGCCGGCCCAACCGGATCCGCCTCGGCTCCCGCATCTCATTGGGCCTTCGCGAGGCGTGTCTGAGCCGGCACCCCTTTGCCCCGGTCGAGAAAACACCGGACGAGTTTCCGTCGGGTTGGGACTAGTCGCCCTTCCCATCTCCTTTTCGTCTCCGAGACGTTCCCGCGGAACGGAACTCGGTTCCCGCGTCCGCTTCCGGGAACTCCTCGTCATCGCCGACCTCGAGCAGATCGCGGAGATACTCGAGGTAGTCCTCCCAACCCACGTCGGTCCCCTTGAAGAAGCCGTCCCATTCGGGCGAGGCCGGTATCCCCGAGTGGACGAGCCGAAGAACCGTCGAATCCCCGCGGTCCTCGAGCGTGAACTCCTCGACCACCGCCCCGCCCTCCGGCATCGGCGGAGCTCCCTCGAAGGGGAGGTAGACGAGGCGAAGCCTCTTGTGCGGCTCCCAGACGTCGATGCGCGCCTCGCCGTCCCCCTCCGCTCCCCAGGAAACCCAGAAGCGCCCGTCCTTCCGCGGCTCGATCTCCGCCTCTTCGACGAACCAGCGGGTGAGCATCTTCGGATCGGTGAGAGCTCTCCACACGAACCGAACCGGCGTGCGGATCTCGATCGTATGCTCGTGACTTCTCGTCGCGGAACTTCGCTCGGCCATCTTCTCTCCGACTCCCTTTCTGGCGCCCGGCCGGGAAGACGAGCGGCCGGGCCGGCTTCGCGGGCCCAAGGAGCGCCCGCATCCGATACCCGTTCTCCCAATCGATCCGCCGCCCGCGATGATCCGAACCGACCGCGGGCCTCGGTCCCTGCGCAATCGGCCTCGCAACATTCTAGCGGATCGGAGGCGGCGGCGCGAGAACTCTCGACGGGGCTCCGGACGGCCGAGCCCGGTCCCCTACCGAAACGGAGGACCGCCGGAACTCCTCCCCTCGAGATCCTCAAGAACGGCGCTCTCCTCGCCGCGCAGGCGACCGATCACCTCGATTATCGAGACCTCGACGTCACGGCACCCGTTTATTATCGCGTCAAGGTGTTCCAGAACCCGACGCCGATGGTGGACGGCGATCACTGCCCCAACGAGCGCGCCTGGTCCTCGCCGATCTGGGTGGAGTCGCGATAGGGGCGGGGATCCTCCGCGGAGGCACCTCTCTGCGAAACGAGCATCCCGGCGAGCATGAGCGCGCATCCGGCGAGACCGCGCGGCGGGATCCGCTCGGCGAGAACGACCGCTCCCCCGATCGCCGCGAACACCGCCTCGAGGCTGAGAAGGATCGCTGCGTGCGCCGAAGGCGCGACCCGCTGCGCGGCGACTTGGAGCGTGTAGGCGACCGACACCGAGAGAATCCCCCCGTAGAGGATCGGAACGGCCGCTTTGCGCACGCCGGCGAGGTCGACCTCCTCGAAGAAACACGCGACCGCGAGACTCGCCGCCGCGCAGGCTCCGTACTGCACCGCGGCGAGCGGGATCGCGGGAAGACGCTTCTCCCCCGACAGCCGCCCGATGAGAAGAACATGAACCGCGAAGAAGAGCGCGCTCGCGAGAACGAGAAGATCCCCCCGCGCGAAGCCCTCGCGTCCCCTCAGGCTGAGAAGGTAGAGCCCCGCCGTCGCGAGGATGGCGCCGGTCCAAGTCCGGCGCCCGGCCGGCCGGCCGAGGAGCGCGCCCAGCATCGGCACGAAGAGAACATAGAGCCCCGTGATGAAGCCCGCCTTCCCCGCGGACGTGTGCACGATCCCCATCTGTTGGAGCGAGACGCCGAGGAAGAGGACGATCCCCGCGGCGATCCCGAGAGGAAGAAGCGAGGACTGAGAAGAAACGAGGGTCCCCTCTCGGCGCGCGCGGTTCCGCACGACCCAAGGGAGCAGGACCAGACCTCCGAGCGCGAACCGGATTCCGTTGAAGAAGAAGGGGCCGAGATGCGCCATCGCCGCCTTCTGGGCGACGAACGCGAACCCCCAGATGGCGGCCGCGAGAAGGAGGAGAAGCTCCGCTTTCCGAATCGCGCCCGCGCTCTCTTCTCTCCGCTCAGTCGGCACGACAGACGAGCCCCTTGAGATACGAACCTTCCGGAAACGAGAGGAGCACGGGATGGTCCGGCGCTTGCCCGAGGCGGCGCAGAATGCGCGCTTCGCGCCCCGCGTCGAGCGCCGCGTCAGCGATGATCTTTTGGAAGAGGTCGGCGCCGACATGCCCCGAGCAGGAGAACGTGATGAGCGTCCCGCCCGGCGCGAGAAGCTTGAATGCGAGAAGGTTGATGTCCTTGTACGCGCGGCTCGCGCGCGGAACCTGCGCCCTGGACTCGGCGAGCTTGGGCGGATCGAGGAGGACGAGATCGAAGCGCCTCCCCTCGTCGCGGAACCGACGGAGCACCGTGAACGCGTCCCCGGATTCGTTCCGGACTCGCGAGGCATCGAAGCCGTTCCGCTCGGTGTTCGCCGCCGCACGATCGAGCGCCGGCGGCGAGGACTCGACGTTCGTCACCGTGCGCGCCCCCCCGCGGAGAGCCGCGACGGCGAAGGCTCCGGTGTACGCGAAGGCGTTCAGCACCTCCGCGTCCCGCGCGAACCGGGAGACCACCTCTCCGTTCTCGCGCTGGTCGAGGTAGAACCCGGTCTTCTGGCCAGCCTTCACGTCGACAAGAAAGCGGTTCGGCCCTTCCCGCACCTCGATTCGATCGGGGGGCTCGCGCCCCGCGAGAACACCGACCGCCGGCTCCAGCCCCTCCTTCGCGCGGGAGCGGACATCCGAACGCTCGTAGATCCCCTCGGGCGCGAGGATCTCGCCGAGCGCCTTCACGATTTCCTCTTTCCAACACTCGACGCCGGCCGACGCGAACTGGCACACGAGGAATGCGCCGTAGCGATCAACGACGAGGCCCGGAAGTCCGTCCGCCTCGGCGTTCACCACGCGGTACGCATTGACCATTGAATGATCAAGGATCGTCCGGCGGAATGCGGCGGCTCTCTCGATCCGCGCGCGGAAGAACGCGGGCCCGACCGTCTCGTTCGGATCGAAGGTCCAGACGCGCGCGGCGATCTGCGAGCGAGGGGAGAAGGCGGCCCGCGCGAGGAGCGCGCGGTTCTCGCCGAGGACATCGACCGTTTCACCGGCCGACGGGCTTCCCTCGACCGCTCCGACGGCGCCCGAGAAGATCCACGGGTGGCGACGGAGAAGGGCTTTCCGCCCGGTTGGCTTCAGGATGAGAGCGGGCATCGCGGCTCGAAGAGGATCTCTCCGCCTCGTCTCGGCCGGCGCCGCACCAGGCGGAAATCCTCATGTTGTTCAGGACGGCCTGGTTTGCGCGCGTTTTCGTCGCGAGGACGCGGAGCGCGTCTGCGGCAAGAACGCGCTTAAACGGTCGCCTTGTGAATCATCCGCTTCAGGTGATGGATCCGGCGGCGCACGAACTTGAGTTGTTTCGAATCGCGCGCGCGAAGGGCTTCGTCGCGCTTCGCGCGGAGCGCGCGGATCTTCGCCTTCACATCGGCCTTGTTGATCCCCACCACCCGGTGATGCGCGCGCGTGTCGATCCCGAGCGCCGCGCAAATCGCCTTCACGAGGGGTTCCTTGTGCATCGTGCTGTGGCCGTGGACCGCCTCATGGTCGATTCCCTTGGCGATCTCGCGAAGCTCGGTTACGTTCTTCGCCGCGAGTTCCTCGTACGTGTAAGCCATCGATCTCCTCCGAAACGATGCGCATCCGTCGATTGCGGGGCGCTCGGACCGGCGACCGCCCCTTCTTCGCCCTTTGTATCACGAAACGTCCGCGGCGGCCAGTGAAAGCGCTCGCGCCCTCGATCAGCTTTCCGATTCCGGAAGCTGCACGACCTCGATGCCCGACCCTTCGAGGATGGCGATCGACTCGGCGTTCCGGTACTCGCGCGCGTAGTAGATTCTCGTGACGCCGCCGAGGTTGATCAGCCGCTTCGCGCACATCACGCACGGAAGGTGCGTGACGAGCACGATCTTCTTCGTCTCGCGCGGCTCCGCGCAGTTGATCACCGCGTTCTCCTCGCTGTGAAGGCAGCCGCAGTTCCCCTCCACGTCGCGGTCGCACGTGTTCGGAAGGCCGGTGGCGTTTCCGTTGTAGCCGACCGCGAGGATCCGGCGGAAGTCGGCCGAGGCGATCACCGTGCCGACCTGAAGGCGCTTGCAGGTGCTCCGGCGCGCGAGCAGGAAGGCCATCTTCATGTAGATTTCGGGGAAGCTCGGGCGCGTGGAGGAATGCCTGCTCTCCCTGCGTCTCTTCGCGGAGAGCGTCTTCGGGCGGCGCGCCTTACTCATCCGCGGAAACCTCGCCGGCCCCTTCCTCTTTCTCTTCGGGCGCGGCGAGCGTGTCGGGCGGAATCGGCTCAATGAGATCGGATGCCGGCCTCAAGTAGTTCGCGACGCGCGCCTCGGGAACGAGAAAGAGGACATCGTCCTCCGCGCGCTTCACGTAGCGCCCGCCGCCCTCCGCTTTCTCCCTCCCGATGAGGAGCGTTCGGTCGGGCTCGCCCTGCATCTCGATTCGCACGATCGCCTCCGGCGCGTCGAGGCCGGTCTCCGGGAAATCGGACGCGGGAACGATTTCGATGCAAGTGAGCCGCGTGAGCCCGCGCGCGAGCGCCACCCCAAGCGCTCCGATCGGACGGTGCCCTTCCGGTTTCGTCGCCGCCCAATCGCTCTCCCCGCGGTTCTCCAAGCGAATCGTCTCGCCTCCCTTTTCGATTTCGAGCGAGACCATCTTCTCCTCTTCGAGACGGAAGACCGCCTTGTCTTTCCAGGTGCGCGTTCCGCGGTCGAAGATGCTCCGGAGCGGGTCCATCTGCCGGAACACGATCGGCCGCGAGGCGTCGCGGACGTACGTGCTCCGAAAATCCTCTCCCGTCTTCCCGACGAAGAAGCGAGCCGCAGGCGCTCCGCCGGCCGAGAGAATCACCTCCACGGCGCTCGCGCTGTCCACCTCGAAGATCTCGTGCTTGTCCGGATTTCGCGAGACGATCTCGCGCGCCGAGAGGTCCTTCGCCGCCGCGAGCGCTTTCCCGACCACTTCCGGATCGGCGGGGAAGCTGTCCTCGGAGGCGGCCTTCCAGAGACCGCCCTCGCGGTAGAGATCGACCGCGGCGCGCGCGGTGCGGATCTCGACCCGGTCGACGCGGCTCGTGTCGAGATCGGGATAGAGAAAATCCGCGCCCGATTCTCCCTTCACCCGGGTTCCGCTGCGCTCGCCGCGGGCAAGAAGAACGATGATGCCGAGGAGAACGAGAAGAATTCCCCCGAGGAGAAGCGGGTTTCTTCTCATGCCGACCTCTCTTCTGCGGCGAGCGCCGCGGCGCGCCGGTTCCGGAGCCTCAGGAAGCGGACGAGGCCGAAGAGGACCACGAGGATCGGAACGCCGAACACGGCGAGGAAACGCGCGAGCGCTTTCCCCTTCTCCGAGATCTCCCGGAGTGGGCGGTCGACCGCGGCGCGCGAACGGATCGCGATGAGATCGTCGCCGAGCGTGAGCCAGTCGACCGCGTTCTGGAAGAAGACACGGTTCGCCGGGAACTGGCCGATCATGTCGTCGAGGAATCCGTTCGCGGATCCGACCGCGACGACCTGCGTCTCCGCGCTCCGAGAAATCGTCTCCGAGCCGCCGGCCGCCGCGCCGTCCGTCTCGTCGATCGTCGGGATCGGCTTCCCCTCGAAGAAGCTCGGGAAGATGCCCGACGCCGCGAGGGCGAGCGGTAGCTTCTCCTGCGGCTCGCGCGGCGCGTCCTGGAAGCGCTGCTGCGGGTTCAGGTCGTAGCCGCCCGTCTTCATCCACGCGAACTCGCTCGTCATGAGGAGCGTGTCGATTAAGATCGTCTCGGGGGCATCCGCCGCGGCGCACACGGTCGATGTCCACGGGAGCACGATCCCGCTCAGCTTGTTCACCATCGGATGGTTCGGATCCGCATTCTCGGGAAGCACCCTCACCCAGAACGGATACGGCATCGAGAACATGAGAAATCCCTGGCTGAACGACGCGTTCGCGTTCGAGCGGGCGTCGAGCGCGAGGTTCGCGCCGACCTCGATGCCGTAGCGCTCGAGCAGATTCTCGAGCCCCGAGCGTTTCGCGAGCGCCTGGATGCTCCCCTCCGGGATCTCGATCGGATCGAGGAAGGCGAGGAGCTTTCCGCCGCGCATGACGAACTGATCGATCGCGTAGAGAGCCGCGTCGGAGAGGTTCTTCGGGCTCGCGACGATGAGCGTGTGCACATCCGTCGAGATCGGCCCGCCGCGCGCGAGATCGATCGGGACCACGCGATACTGGCGCTCGAGAGCCCCCTTCACGCCCGCGAGGCCTTTCTCGAGGGTCGGTCCTTCGCTTCCGACGAGGAAGCCGACCACCTTCTCTTCCTTCCGGAAGACCTTCAGGATCGCCGCCGTGAGATCGTACTCGAGGTTCTCCATCCCCTGCACGACCGGGATCACCTCGCTTCGATCCTCGTAAAGGACCGCGATCCCGAGATACGCGTTCGTCACCTCGGCCTTGTCCTTCTCGAAGATCTGAAGCTGTACCTCTGGAATGCCGAGGACGCGGCAGCGCTGCTCGAGTTCCGGATCGTCCGCCGGATCCTCCCTCTCGACAAGGAGGTTCTCCTTCCCGTACGCCTGGTACTCGTCCAGAAGATCCCGTACCGCCTGGTTCAGCGTGACCAGATAGGTGGGAAGGTTCTTGGAGAAGTAAACCTTGATGCTCACGACATCGTCGAGACCGCGGAGCATCCGCTTCGTCGACTCCGAGAGCGTGTACTCCTTGTTCTCCGTAAGATCGATCCGCGCGAAGCGGTTCACCGAGAGGAGGTTGACGACGATGAGAACCGCGAGAACGATCCCGACGAGAAGAAGCGAGCTCGTTCCGAGCCTGGTGCGATCACCCGCCATGGCCTACTTCCACTTCCGGCTCTCGATGGAGCGGACGTTGAGAAACAGGAAGAACCCGATGACCGATAGATAGTAGATCACGTCGCGCGAGTCGATTACCCCGCGCCCGATCGAATCGTAGTGCGCCCCGAGCCCGAGGAACTTCAGGATCGGGACGAGCGGGCGCGGCGCGTTGTAGAGAACGAACTCCTCGCTCACGATGAAGAAGGCGAAGATGAGCGTGATCCCGATGATGAACGCGACGATCTGGTTCTCGGTGAGGCTCGAGACGAAGAGCCCGATCGCGAGGAAGGACGCGCCGAGAAGGACCGCGCCGATGTATCCCCCCCAGATCGCCCCTCCGTCCGGATCCCCGAGGACGGAGATCAGGATCGGAAGCGAGAAGGTGAGGGCGAGCGTCACCGTGAGGAAGAAGAAGCTCGCGAGGAACTTACCGAGAACGACCTCGTGATCCTTGACCGGGAGGGTCATGAGGAGCTCGATCGTCCCGAGCTTCTTCTCTTCCGCCCAGAGGCGCATCGTCGCCGCGGGAACGAAGAAGAGAAGGAGCCAGGGAAGGATGCCGAAGAAGCCGCGCATCGACGCCTGGCCGACGAGGAAGAAACCGCGGAGAAAGAGCCACGAGGAGAGCATGAGGAAGAACGTGATGTAGATGTACGCCACCGGCGAGTCGAAGTAGCTCCGGAACTCCTTCCTGGTGATCGTCCAGGTGTTCTTCACCCGTTCTCCCCCCGCGTGAGGCGCCGGAAGACGTCCTCGAGCGTGGCCGCCTCGACGTGAAGCTCGGCGAGCGTCCAGGAGCTCTCCACCGCGAGCCGGAAGAGCTTCTCCCCGAGGCCGCCCGCCTCTTTTCCTTGAATGGTGAAATGATGAAGCCCGTCTCCGGTCGAGTGGAGAGAGCGAACCCTATCGACGAAGGGCGCCGCGGCGAGCATCGTCTCGATCGTCTCGCGCGGGGCGCCGCGAACCGCGAGCTGCACGACCCCTCTCCCCTCGAACCGGCCGGCAAGTTCCTCGGGGGCGCCCGATGCGATCAGGCTCCCCTCGTTGATGATGAGGACTCGCCCGCACGTCTGAGAGACCTCGGGGAGAATGTGCGTGGAGAGGATCACGGTCTTGTCGCGCCCGATCTCCTTGATCAGCTCGCGGATCTCGATGATCTGGTTCGGATCGAGCCCGCTCGTCGGCTCGTCGAGGATGAGGATGTCCGGGTCGTGGATCATCGCCTGCGCGAGCCCGACCCTCTGGCGGTATCCGCGCGAGAGATGGTGGATCACGCGCCCTACGACCTTCTCGAGGCCGCACACCTTCACCATGCGCGCGATCCGTTCGCGGGTCTCGCCCGGCGGGATGCCGCGGATGTCCGCGATGAAGCGGAGAAAGTCGATGACCTCCATGTCGCCGTAGAGGGGGGCCCACTCGGGGAGGTAGCCGATGCGGCGCCGCACGGAGAGGGAGTCCTCGAGGATGTCGTGGCCGGCGACGCGCGCGGTCCCCTCCGTCGGCGGGATGTAGCCGGTGAGGATGCGCATCGTCGTGCTCTTGCCCGCGCCGTTCGGCCCGAGAAAGCCGAGCACCTCTCCGCGGGAGACGTCGAACGAGACGTCCTTCACCGCCACGGTGGAGCCGAAGTTCTTGGACAGATGTCGGACCTCGATCACGGCCTTGGCTTTCTCTTCTCTTGGTTCGATCCGGCGGAGACCCCGCCGTTGAATACGAACAACATGTAGGCGGAAAGTTTCGCCGACCGGGCCGCTTCTGTCAACCCCTTTTGAAATGGGGAAACGGGCCCGTTTCGACGGGGCGAGGCCCTTCTCCCCCCGCCGAAACCGGTACGCTTCCCTCCTCCGCTCCGTTCGTACCCCGGAGCGGCCTCGGCGGTTCCCCTGCGGGGAAGGGTCTTCTATAATGCAGGCGACCGACAGGGAGAACCGGATGGCGAACGGCGAACATGTCTACGACGCGATCGTGATCGGGGCCGGGCCGGCCGGGTCGATCGCGGCTCTTCGTCTCGCCGAGGCGCGGCATCGCGTGCTTCTCGCGGAGAAGCGCCCGCGAATCGGGCATCCGGTGCGCTGCGCGGAGGCGACCGGCCCCCGCGACGAGATCGCGCGTTTCGTTCCGGTGGACGAATCGTGGATCGCGCTTTCGATCGAGGGAGCGCGCTTCGTGAGCCCGCGCGGAACGGTGTTCGAAAAGGCGACGCCCGGAATCGGCGTCATGCTCGACCGCGCGCGCTTCGACCGAGGGCTCGCCGACCGCGCGGAACGCGCGGGGGCCGAGGTGCGCACCGCGTGCCAAGCGATCGGCCTCTTGAAGCGTAACGGATCGGCGCGCGGCGTCCGCTTCCGCGAGAAGGAACACGATTGGGAAGCGGAGGCGCGGGTCGTGATCGGCGCGGACGGGATCGAGTCGCTCGTCGGAAGGTGGGCCGGCCTCGAGTCCGGCTGGCGATCGGACGAGCTTTTCAGCTGCATCGAGGTTCGGCTTCGCTCGCAGCGCGCATGCGACCGCACGCTCGAGTTCCATTTCGGGGCGTCGGTCGCGCCGGGCGGGTACGCGTGGGCGTTCCCGCGCGGCGGAAACGAATGGAACGTCGGGCTCGGCGTCGACCCCTCGCGAGCGGAGCGTGTCCCCGCGTCGGTTTTCTTGAAGCGCTTCCTCGCGCGCTTCGATCCGGAAGCGGAGATCGCGGAGACGATCGCGGGGGCGGCGTGCCGCTCGCGCTCGCTCGAGCGGATCGTCGGCGACGGGATCGCGCTCGCCGGGGACGCGGCGCATCAGGGGAACCCGCTCACCGGGGGCGGCATCATGAACGCGCTCGAGGCGGGGGATCTCGCGGGGCGCGCCGCGTCGGAGGCGCTCGCCCGCGGCGAGGTCACGCGCGAGGCCCTTTCCCGCTACGAAGACGAATGGAAGCGCACGGTCGGGACGAGCAACGACCGCTTCCTCGCGCTCGCCGATCTGCTCTTCAGGAAATACGGGGACAAGGATCTCGAGAGGATTTGGGAGGGGATGGAGAAGTTCTTCCGCGCCCGCGCCGGGGGCGGCAAGGTCGCCTCTCTCGCCGCGGCCCTCTCCTTCCCGGGGGACTTCGTGCGGGCGGCGCTTCCCATCCTCGCCGGATTCTCGAACCGGAGGATTTTCTTTTGACGCAAAGGATCGGCGCGCAGCCGTTTCTACGCATCGACCGGGAGAAGTGCCTCTCCTGCGCGGCGTGCGTGGCGGTCTGCCCGCCCGAGGCGCTCCTCCTCGCCGGCCTCGATCTCGTCTTCGCGGAGGAGACGTGCACCGGCTGCGCGGAGTGCTTCCGCGTCTGTCCGACCGCGGCCCTCCTCCCCGAGAGCGGGCGCTTCTATCGGGAGGTCGCGTGAGCCGCAGGCAGGTCCTCCTCGATTGGGCGCGCTACGCCGGGAGTCAGTACGTCGCCAGGCTCTGTACGCTCGTGCGCGGGTTCATCGTCGCGCGCATCCTCGGGCCGACCGAGTACGGGAAGTGGATCGCGCTCCTCCTGATCTACGAGCTCGGGGCGTACGTCCACTTCGGCATTCTGAACGGGATGGACCGCGAGATCCCGTTTCATATCGGGAAAGGGGAGCGGGAGAAGGCATGGGGGTATCGCGACAGCGGCTTCACGGCGGTGCTCGGCTTCACGTCGTTCTTTCTTCTTGCGCTTATCGCGGTCGATCTCCTGAACTGGAAGAGCTACACGCCCCTCACGCGCTTCGCTCTCCCCGCGGCCGGGATCGCGCTTCTCATCGAGAACCAGATTTTCCTTCACTACAATCTCTTTCGCGCGCAGCAGAGGATCGGCCCCCCCGCGGAGGGCTGGGCGGTCCAAGGGATCTCCAACCTCGCGCTCTCGATCCCGTTCGTGCTTCTCTTCCGCGTGTACGGGCTCTTCGTCGCGCTCATCGCGTCCAATCTCGTCACGCTCGCCGTGCTCCGCGCGCGTTCCGACTGGCGCTTCGGATTTCGCTGGAACCTCGGCGAGAAGTGGCGGCTCCTCCGGCGCGGCGCGCCGATTCTCGTCTATCTCTTCGTCGAGGTGCTTCTCCGCCAGGTGGACAAGCTCGTCATCATCGCGTTCTTGAGCCGTGAAATGCTCGGGTATTACGGGATCGCGTTTACGGTCGCGCAGATGCTGATGTACGTGACGACCGCGGCGAGCTTCACGATCTTCCCGCGTTTCCTCGCCGAGTACGGAAAGACCGGGGAGATCGGCTCGCTCGCGCGCACGCTGAAGGAGCCCACCTTCGCCTTCTCGATCTTCATTCCGTTCTTCCTCGGGCTCGTCTACCTCTGGATCCACATCCCGATCGAGCATCTCCTCCCGAAGTTCCTCCCGGGGATCGCGCCGATGCGGATCCTCCTCTGCGGGACGGTTTTCTATTCGCTCGCGTCCCTCTCGAGCTACTTCCTGATCGCGGTGAACCGGACGCGCGTCCTTCTCGCCGGGGGGCTCGCGATCGTCGGTGTCGAGGCGGTCCTCACCTCGCTCCTCGCGAAGCGGTACGGAATCGAGGGGGTCGCGGCAGGGGCGGCGGTTTGCCAATTCCTCTACGGCACGATCCTCCTCGGCTACGCGCTCCGCCTCGTGCCGGAGGGGGGGCGGAGCGCGGCGGGAGCGGTCTTCCAGACCTACGCGCCGACGCTTTATGTCGCAATGATAGTCGCGGTTCTCTTCCGGCTCCTCCCGCCGACCGAAGCGACGCTCGCCGGCGACATCGGGATGGGGCTCGTTCGCGGAGGGATCCTCGCCGCCGCCACCGTGCCTCTCTGGATCCTTCTCCAACGAAAGACCGGCGTCTTCACGCTCGCTTGGGACCTTCTGAGGAGACGCAAGGAACCGTAGGATATCGAATCGCGCATTCCCCGCTCGACAGGCCGTCGGACGGCGGGTCTCAGGCGCCCAGGTTTGTCTTGCTCCGGAGACGGGGGGGAGGCAGAGCGGCGAGTTGCCGCGCGCCGCGCGCGGCATGTTTGAGCAAGCGAGCCCTGCCCCCCGGCTCCGGAGCTCTCCGTTCCCGAAGTCATACGGTTCACGCGGTCCGTCACGCGATCGCCGGGGCGGAAACGGTCCAGAGGCCCTGCGAGCCTGCTATAATCCAAGGGAGTCGATCCATGCCCGCTCCCCGCGGAAAGGAAACACGTGCGCGCTTCGGGAATGCTCCTGGCGGGGCTCTTCGCCGCCGCGCCCTTTGTCGGAGCGGGGACGCCGTCGCCGGACGACTGGCGCGACCAATCGATCTACCAGATCCTGACCGACCGCTTCTTCGACGGCGACCCTTCGAACAACACGATCGAGGGATCCTATGACCCATCCGACGGCGCGCGCATCCACGGCGGCGACTGGGCGGGGATCGAAGAGAAGCTCGACTACATCCGCGGCCTCGGCGCGACATCGATCTGGATCTCGCCGGTGCAGAAGAACGCGTACGCCGCCTACCACGGCTATCACATCCAGGACTTCTACCAGTTCGCTCCGCACCTCGGCGGCGAGACGGCGCTCCGTTCACTGATCGACGAGGCGCACGCGCGCGGCCTCAACGTGATCCTCGATGTGATCGCGAACCACGGCGGCGACCTGATCGACTCGGCCGACCCGGACTATCCGGGTTTTCGCAATCCCGGCGCCTATGTCCTTCGATGGAAGAACGCGTCGAACAAGACCGCGCCCCCCTTCGACAATCTCTCTTGGTACCACAACAATGGACACATATCCAATTGGGTCGATCCGGAGCAGATCCTCGGCGAGCTCTTCGGCTTGGACGACTTCCGCACCGAAGAGCCGGCGGTGCGGAGCGCGCTCATCGACGCCCACCGTTGGCTCATCGAGAGAACCGACGCGGACGGCTTCCGCATCGACACGGTGAAGCACGTCGAGCTTTCCTTCTGGCAGGAGTTCGCCCCCGCCGTCCGCGCCTTCGCCGCCGATTCGCTCGGCAAGGAGCGCTTCTTCCAGTTCGGCGAGGTCTTCGACGGCTCGAACTCGAAGAACGGAATCTACACCGGAACGAAGGCGGGCGGTCCCTTCGCGCTCGACTCGGTTCTCCGTTTCCCGATGCACTTCACGACGAACGCCGTCTTCCGCGACGGCGGCGCGACCGAGTGGCTCTCCGGGCAGTACGCCGACTCGGTCCACTACGATCCGAGCGCGAGAAACCGCCTCGTCCTCTTCCTCGACAACCACGATGTCGCGCGGTTCATGGGCTTCGGCTCCGCCGCCGCCCGGGACGAGGCGAAGGCGCGCGTCGCCCTCGCGTGGCTCTACACCTCGATCGGCATCCCGTGCCTCTACTACGGGACCGAGCAGGAGTTCGACGGCGGGGGCGACCCGTGGAACCGCGAGGACATGTGGGATGGATCGTGGGACTTCGGCCCCTCGGAGGGGGACAACTTCGACCAGACGGCTCCCCTCTACCGATGGATTCGCAAACTGAACGGCCTTCGCGGGCAGTTCCCGGCCCTTCGCCGCGGCGGGCAGACGGAGATCCAGAGCGCGAACCGGGCCGGGATTTATTCTTACTATCGAAAGTTGCCGGGTGAAGCAACCGTCCTCGTCCTCCTCAACACGAAGGGAGAGGCGGACACGCTCCTCGTCGACCCGGACCTTCCGGGCGGGACCGTCTACGACCTCCTCAGCGAAAGGAGCTTCGCGATCCCCTCGAGCGGCGTCGTTCCGATCGTGATCGGGGGCCTTTCGGCTGCGCTTCTCGCGGCGTCCCCCCCGGACCTCGCGCCGTGGATCGAGGCGACCTGGCCGGCGCACGACCAGGCGATCCCCACGCTCCGCCCGCGGATCGCGATCACCTTCACCGAACCGATGGACCGCGCGTCGGTCGAGGCCGCGCTCGACATCTCCCCCGCCGCGGCCTACGCGACCTCCTGGACGGAGAGGACGCTTCATCTCACGCCCGCCTCCGATCTCGCCGACCACACGACGTACACGGTGACGATCGAGGCGAGCGCGCGCGATCTCTCCGGCGATTCGCTCGGCACGCGCTTCTCGTTCTTCTTCCGGAACGACGAGGGGACGGGACCGATCGCGGTTCCGCCCGGGTTCTACGCGGAGACGCTTCCGAACCGGAATCTCGATCGCCCGGTCTCTCTCGACCGAGGAAAGAACGGAAGGATCCTCGTGGGAGACCGGACGCGGGATCGAGTCTTTCTGTGGAACGACCGGGGCTTCGTCGAGACGATCCTCGCCGACTCGCTCATCGGAAGGCCGGATGCGCTCGCGTGGGACCGCCCGGGCGGCGCCTTCGGGGGCGACCTTCTCGTCTCCGACCGATCGAGAATCTTTCGTCTCGCGGCGGACGGAGAGGAAGCCGGGCTCGTGCGGCTCGTGGCGTCGTTCCCGAGCGCGACGAGCGGATGGGCGCTCGCCGTCGACACGATCGGAGCGTTCGGAGGGCTCGCGTACGCCGGCGCTTCGTCGAGAGACTCGATCTGGGCGGTCGGCGCGAGCGGAACGAAGACCCCGTTCGCCGGTTCCTTCTCCGGAGTCCGCGGTCTCGCCTTCTCGAACGGCGATTCCTTCGGGCGTGCGCTCTACGCGACCGGAGGCGATCACAAGATCTTCCGCATCGATTCGACCGGGGCGGGGAGCGTGTTCGCCGAAAACGCTGCCCTTCTCTCCGGCGCCACCGCCCTCGCGTTCGACGAGCGGGGCGGCTTCGGCGGCGACCTCTTCGTCGCGAACCCCGCCCGGCAGGAGATCGTGCGGGTCGGGCCGGACGGAACCGCGACTCTCTTCGCGAGCGGATTTTCGAGCCTTGAAGGATCGGACGGTCTCGCGTTCAACGGTTTCGGAAACCTCTACGCCGCCGAGGGGGGGACAAGCGGGAGTCCGCGCCTCGTGCGGATCGCCGCGGTCGCCGAATCGACCGGGATCCCGGAGGACGCGGGACCTCCCCCGCGCTTCCTTCTCGGGTGGAACGCCCCGAACCCATTCAATGGCGTGACGCGGATCTCGTTCTCCCTTCCGCGCGCGGGCCGCGCCCATCTCGCCGTGCACGATCTCTCCGGCGCGCTCGTCCGCGTCCTTCTCGACGACGACGCGGCGGAAGGTCCCGGCGAGGCGGTCTGGGATGGGACCGACGCGGGCGGACGCCGGGCCGCCTCCGGCGTCTATCTCTATCGCCTTCGGTTCGACCGCCTCGAGGAGACCCGCCGCCTCGTCCTCATCCGGTAACTGCTTGAAACCAAAAAAGATTGACCCGGAGCGCCCGAAAGGGTAGAATAATCTCGCGTCTAAGATCTCCAGCGCAAACGTGGATTCGGGTTCTTCTTCGCTCATGCGGAGGATCGGAGGTTTGCGATGCGCTCTTCCCTTTCCGCAGGGCTTCTCTCTCTCTTCACTCTCCTCTTTTCTTCCCCTTCCGCATGCGCCCGAACGTGGCACATTCTCCCCGACGGCACAGGCGACGCGCCGACGATTCAGGCGGGGATCGACTCGGCAGCGGCGGGGGACACGGTCTCGCTCGGGAACGGAACCTACACCGGCGACGGGAACCGGGACATCCAGTTCATGGGTAAAGCGATCGTCGTCCGCTCGGCGGGCGGAGATCCCTCCCTCTGCGTGCTGGAT
>Ga0194125_10003354_pt1 | contig 25980 bp, 13 predicted proteins | sample TA2KigC250mmetaG_FD_148626 | JGI IMG/M metagenome (GOLD analysis project Ga0194125, IMG submission 148626) | Freshwater microbial communities from Lake Tanganyika, Tanzania - TA2015034 Kigoma Deep Cast 250m | ecosystem: Environmental > Aquatic > Freshwater > Lake | place: Tanzania: Lake... | reverse complement strand
GGAAGTGGGGGAGCGCGACCATCTGGACGGAGCGCGCGGGCTCGTGCGGCACGAGGGGCAGATCGCGCTGCTCGGCGTTCCCGCCGGGCGCTCTCGATGGGAAGACAAGCCGAGGCTCCTCGGCTATGTGTACACGGACCGGCCGGTCTACCGCCCGGGTGACACGGTGCACTTCTCGGCGGTTCTGCGGCGGCTGGCCGACGGCAAGCTGGCCAACCTGCCGAACACGAACGCTCTCGTGGTGGTGAACGACCCGAAGGGAGTCGAGCTGCTGCGCACGGAACTGGTGACCAACGAGTTCGGCACACTGCACGGGGAGTACGACGTAGGCACGGACGACCCGCCGTTAGGCAAGTATCAGGTGTACGTTGGCGTGGACGGTCGGGGCAGCAGCGGCGCGTTCCGTGTGGAGGAGTACAAGAAGCCGGAGTTCCTGGTCACCATCGAGCTGGCCTCGACGGACGTGCTGCCCGGCGAGGAAGCGAAGGCGACGATCCGGGTGGAGTACTACTGGGGCCAGCCCGTGCCGGGGGCGCAGGTCTACTACTCGGTGAAGGCGACGAACTACTGGCCGACCTACGACTTCCCCAGCCTGTACGGGTGGCTGTTCAGCGACTGGGGCTCCTACGAGTACGCGCGGTGGAAAGGCTACGGCCGCGCGGCTCGCGACTTCCGAGGCGAGGAGCCCTGGGGGCCGGTGCGGCAGGCGAGTGCGTACACCGACGAGAAGGGCGAGGCGGCCATCAGCTTCCCCACCTACAGCCGCGAGAAGCGGGACTACACGTACACCATCACTGCCGATGTGACCGACCAGAGCCGCCACACCGTCAGCGGCTCTGCAAACCTCAAGGTCACCCACCAGAGCTTCTACCTCCACCCGAAGACCGTGCAGCGGCTCTACCATGCGAGTGACAAGGTCACGGTCGATCTCCGGGCGCTGACGCCCAACGACCAGCCGGTCACGACGACGGGGACGCTGATGCTCTACAAGCTCATTCCCAGCGAGCGGGAGGTCGAGGAGCAGGGCCGGAAGCGCACGGAGCGCTACGAGGAACGGGAGCCCGCCCTCGGTGAGCCGCTGGCGTTTCAGACGGATGCCGACGGCAATGCGCACGTGACCTTCATCCCCGACCGGGAGGGCTGGTTCGAGGTCGAGGTGAGCGCCGAGGACCCGCGGAGGGACGGGCCGACGAAGGCGACGACGCGCTTCTGGGCGGTGAACCACGACTTCGACGGTCAGAACCTCGACTACACGAACCTCACGCTGGAGACGGAGCGCGACATCTACGAGGTCGGCGAGACGGCGCGCGTGCTCATCAATGCACCGGTGAGGAACACCGATGCGCTGGTGCTCATCCGCGGGCGCCAGCGGCAGACCTCGCAGGTGGTGCGCCTGAACGGCTCGGCGGCGATTCTGGAGGTGCCGATCGTCGAGGAGTTCCGGCCCTCGGTGACCGTGCTGGTGGCGCTGGTGGACGAAGGGCATGTGTACGAGCAGAAGCGCGTGCTGTTCGTGCCGCCGAGCGAGAAGCTACTGCAGGTCGAGGTGAACTCGGAGAAGAGCGAGTACCGGCCCGGCGAGACGGGGCGTTTCGACGTAACGGTGAGGGACAGGCAAGGCCACCCCGCCGAGGCGGAGGTGTGCCTGGCGGTCGCCGACGAGGCGGTCTACTACATCCAGGACGAGATGGCTCAGCCCATCGAGAAGGCCTTCTACGCGCGCGATAGCCGCGTCCGCCCATACATCGTAAGCTCCTGGGAGCGGCAGCACGTGACGGAGCGGTCAGTGTCGGTGATGTACGCGGGGGCGCGGATGGAGTCACCGTATGACCCGTGGAGCGCGGGAGGCATGGGACGGGCGGGGCCGGCCGGGCCGAAGGGCGCCCGGGGCGGGTACGAGTTCGCGATGGGCATCTCGCGTCTCGAGATCTTCAACCAGGGCTTCGCTCCGTCCGAGCAGGAGCTAGTCGAGCCTACGCTGCGGAAGCTGTTCGCAGACACGTGCTTCTGGGGGCCGACGTTGAGGACCGGGGCGGATGGCAAGGCGAGCGCCGAGGTGACATTCCCCGACAACCTCACCACCTGGCGCGCGACGGCGAGGGCCGTGACGCGGACCACGCAGGTCGGCCAGAGCAAGGGCGAGGCCAGGACGAGCAAGGACATCATCGCGCGACTCCAGGCGCCGCGGTTCCTGGTCGCAGGCGACCGCTGCACGATCTCGACCCTCGCGCACAACTACTTGGATGAGGCGAAGGACGTGCAGGTCGAGTTTGCGGCGGAGGGCGTGCAGTGCGCTGCCACCGCACCGCGGCAGGTCCGCATCGAGCCCAAGGCGGAGGCGCGAGTGGATCGGGAGGTCGTTGCCGAAACGCCGGGCACGGCCCTGCTCACCGCGAAGGCTCTGACGAACGTCGAATCGGATGCAATGCAGCTTCCAGTGCCCGTGCTGCCGCATCGGGTGGAGCGGTTCGTGTACCGCGCGGGGCAGGTGGCCGACGAAGGCGGCGAGACGTTCGAGCTGCCGGCAGAGCGCGTGCCCGGGTCGGAGGCGCTGACAGTCCGGATCACGCCCTCGGTCGCGGCGAGCTTGCTCGATGCGCTGCCGTTCCTGGCCGACTACCCGTACGGGTGCATCGAGCAGACAATGAACCGCTTCCTGCCGAGCGTCATCGTCGCCGAGACGGTGAAGAAGCTCGGCCTGGACCCCGGCGGGAAGCTCGAGGACGTGCCGCGCAAGGTGGAGGCTGGGCTGCGCCGAATTCGCCAGCTTCGCGAGGAGCGCGGCGGCTGGGGCTGGTGGCCGGGCGCCACGGATGCCCACATGACCGCCTACGTCGTCTCGGGGCTGCTGCGCGCGAAGGCGGCAGGCTATCCGCAGTCCTCCTACATACTGCAGGACGAACTGAAGCGCCTCCGGGAGGGGCTGCGGTACGGGCACCGGCTGGACGACCTCGCGTTCGAGGTCTACGTACTCGCGCAGGCTGGTGAGCGACCCGGTGACGCAGTGGACCGAGTCTACGCGGAGCGGGAGAAGCTGAACGACTACTCGCGGGCGTTGCTCGCACTCACGCTGCACTACATGCACGATTCGCGCGAGCAGGTTGTGCTGAGGAACCTACTGGACTACCGCGTGGAGACGGAGCGAGGCTGCCACTGGGGCCAACAGGGGGGCTGGCGCTGGTCCGATGACAAGGTGGAGGCGACCGCGGCGTCGCTGCAGGCGCTGCTGCGCATCGATCCGGGCAGCCCGCTGATCCCGAAGACGGTCTGGTGGCTGGTGACCAACCGCCAGGGCGACCACTGGAAGTCCACGAAGGACACGGCCCTCGCGATCGCGGCCCTCAGCGAGTACCTCGTCCGGACCAAGGAGCTGCAGCCGGGCTACACCGCGCACGTGTATGTGAACGGTGCGCTCGCGCAGTCCATCGAGGTGACACCGCAGAACGCGCTGTCCCTCGATGGCCGCATCACGCTCGACCCGAAGGTGCTGAAGACCGGTGGCAACACGGTGCGCATCCGCAAGGATGGCGGCGGGGCTCTCTACTATGCGCTGACGGCCAGCTACGACTCGACCGAGGAGCCGATCAAGGGCGCCTCGACCATGCTGTCGGTGAGCCGCGCCATCTACGCTGTGGAGGACACCATCGACGAAGACGGCGGGCCCGAGACGAAGCGGACGCCGATCAGCGGCCCGGTGCCAAGTGGCACGTTGCTCGAGGTCGAGCTGACGATCAGCAGCGAGAACGACATCGACTACGTCATGTTCGAGGATCCCAAGCCCGCCGGGTGCGAGCCAGTCGCGCTCACGAGCGGCTACGACTACTCGGGCTCGCTCTACCCGTACCGGGAGCTCCGAGACGAGAAGGTGAGCTTCTTCGTCAACCACCTGAAGCAGGGCGAGAACACACTCGTCTACCGCCTGCGGGCCGAGATCCCGGGCGACTTCCACGTCCTCCCCGACGTCGGGAAGGGGATGTACCTCACGGACGCGCGGTGCCTGGGAGACGAGACGCGACTGAGCGTGCGCTAGATACTGATCTTCGCGGGAATACGGAAGTAGTGGGGCGGGCATTCTTGCCCGCCACGGCCCCCTGGCGGGCAAGAATGCCCGCCCCACTGCTCGCGTGTTTGTAAGGGACTCAGTAGGAACCCGCGATACCCAGCCTCGGGCGCCATGAACGGCGCCCCTGGCATCGGGACGGGGAGGACGGGAATCGCGGGGTCCTACCTGGCCTGCCTGCGGAGCATCCACGCGAGGTGAGTGGTCTGATGCGGAGGGTTCTGTGTCTGGCGCCGACCTGCTCGTTGCTCTCTGTGCTGGGGCCTGCGGAGGCAGCAGTGACCGTCAGGCCCGGCCCGCCGAGGGTTGCGTGCTTCGATGTGTACGAGGTCTCGGTCGAGATCGAGCCCCCGCCGGCGGGCAATCCGTTCACCGATGTCGAGGTCCGCGCGACCTTCACGCCACGCGGTGGGGTCCCGGTCGAGGTCGAGGGGTTCTGTGACGATCAGAATGGGCGCGTCTTCCGCGTGCGGTTCTGCCCCTCCATCGCCGGCACAACGTGTACGTACGCTCTGACCACCAACCTCTCGCTCGGTCAGACGTACACGGGCTCCTTTCGCACGACCAAGGCGGCGGGGATGGAGCCTGTCGTGGCCGACCCCGGGCATCCCACGCACTTCATCTATGCCGGGTCGCGCCGGCCGTTCTACCACCTGGGCCTCACCGCCTATCATCTGCTCGATCCTGCGAACGACGAGCAGGACATCGAGGCCTTGCTGGACTACTGTGTGCTGAATGGCCTCAACAAGGTCCGCTTCCTGCTGACCGGCTACCCGAGAGACAACGACACGCGGCCTGCGGACGACCCGTCATACCAGCCCGCCGACCAGTGGACGACCGGCGACCCGTGGAGGCTGCCGAACTACGGCGCGCCGCCGGGCGGGCTGAACCCTCTGCCGGCTTGGCTCGGGCGGCCTCACGAGTACGACTTCACGCGGCTCAACGTCGCGTACTGGCAGAAGGTGGACCGGGCCGTGACCGCGATGCGGGAACGCGGGATCGTCGCGACCTGCATCCTGACCATCGAGAAGCAGAACCTGCCGAACGAGTACGGCGCGCTCACCGAGCACGAGCAGCGCCTCTACCGCTACGCCGTGGCGCGACTCGCCGCCCATGCCAACGTCTGGTGGGACCTGGGCAACGAGCACAACGAGTACCGCAGCCCCGAGTGGGCGTCCGAGATGGGCAGCCGGATGAAGGCGTGGGACCCTTACCACCGGCCTTGCTCGGCTCACGCCTACGCGGAGTGGGTCTACGACGACCAGCCCTGGGCGGACTTCATCATCACCCAGCAGTACGGGACCTGCGCCGAGGTGAACGCGTGGGCCCTGCAGTACGCAGCGATCCCCAAGCCGTACGTGAACGAGGAGTACGGCTACGAGGGCGGGCGCAATGAGCCGGGCCACGGCATGAACACGGACTGGGTCCGCAGGTGCCACTGGTCCATCGCCCTCGCAGGCGGCTACGCGACCTACGGCGACTGGACTGCGGGAACGCCCTTCTACACGGGCACCGTCGGCGAGGGCCGAGCACCCGCGCAGCTGCGTCACTTGCGCGCGGTCTTCGAGTCCCTGCCCTTTCCTCTGATGCAGCCCCGGAACGACCTCGTCGAGGCCAACGCCTTCTGCCTCGCCCAACCCGGGAAGGCCTACCTCGTGTACCTGCCGGACGGCGGGCAAACGACGCTCCGCACGCAGCCGGCCGACCGAGGGTATGCCCTCACCTGGATCGACCCTCGCACGGGCGAACGGAGCCGACGCGGACGGGTGTCCAGCGAGACGATCGCGCTCGACGCCCCGGGTGCGGGCGACTGGTCGGCGATCGTGGCTACCGAAGATGCCGTCCCCCGGCAAGGTCATCGCCCTCGGGCAGCGAACTAACCCGCGTTCTGCCCCACGGAATCCCATGCCTCGTTGAAGGAGCTGAGACACATCATGGCAGTCAAGGTTGGCTTTGTCGGTTGCGGCGGGATGAACCGCGCGCACATGAGCCGGATCAAGGCGATGTCGGGCGCGACGATTGTGGCGGTCTGCGATGTGGCGAAGGACCGCGTGAGCGCAGCGGCGGAGGAGTTCGGGGCCCTCGCGTTCAGCGACCACCGGAAGATGATCGAGGACGTGGAGATGGACGCGATGTTCGTGGCGCTGCCGCCCTTCGCGCACACGGATCAGGAGATCCTGGCGGCGAGGAAAGGCATCCACCTGTTCGTCGAGAAGCCGGTGGCGGTGGACCTGAAGACCGCGAAGAAGATCGAGGGCGAGATCCTGAAGGCGGGGGTCATCGCAACCGCGGGCTTCCAGGACCGCTACCAGGACATCGTCGCGAAGCTCAAGAAGATGCTCGCCAAGACGCCCGCGGGCCTCATCATGGGCTACTGGATCGGCGGAATGCCCGGCGTGATGTGGTGGCGGCGCAAGGAGCAGTCCGGCGGGCAGGCGATGGAGCAGACGATCCACACCTTCGACATGGCCCGCTACCTCTTCGGCGAGGTGAAGACGGTCCACGCGACCTTCAGCAAGGGCCTGATGAAGCACATCCCCAAGTACACCGTCGAGGACGCGAGCTGCGTAAACCTGCAGTTCAAGAGCGGCTTGTGCGGCACCATCTTCAGCGGCTGCTTCCTGCAGGGCTACGGGAAGGTCGGCCTGGACATCTGGTGCCCCGACACGCTGTACGAATACGCCGGGCGCTCGCGCCTCACGATCCGCAAGGCCGGCGCCGAGCCGGAGACCCTCAACGTCGGCAACGACTTCGGCGGCGAGATCGTCAGGACGTTCATCAACGCGGTCAAGAGCGGAAATGGCTCGAAGCTCAAGAGCACCTACTCCGACGCCGTGAAGTCACTCGCGGTCGTCGCGGCGGCGAATGAGTCGATGGCGACCGGCGCGGCGGTGAAGGTGAAGTAGCAGGAGGCCAAGGGAATTCGGGGACACGATCCCAATTCGGAACGACTGAATTGGGTCACGTCCCCGAATATCCGAACGGCAACAGGGGACAGTCCATGCGTCCCGCAGGCGCGGGACTTGGACAGTCCCTGAAAGGAGGGCCTATGTCGAAGATCAACACGCTGCTGCTGACGGGCGTGAACAACCATGACTGGAAGGCCTCGGCGCCGTACTGCGCGGAGTTGTTGGAGAAGAGTGGCAAGTTCGCCGTGACGCTGACTGAGGACCCCTCGCAGGCGCTTGAGTTCGCGGATTCGCTGGCGAAGTACGACCTGCTCTTCTCGGACTACAACGGGCCGGACTGGAGCGAGGCGGCGAAGGCGAACTTCGAGACGATGGTTCGCGGCGGGACGGGTCTGGTGATCCTGCACGCGGCGGACAATGCGTTCCCGGGTTGGGTCGAGTACGAGCAGATGGTCGGGCTGCTCTGGCGGCTGGGCACCGGCCACGGCTCGTTCCACGAGTTCCCGGTCACCATCGTTGACCGGGACCACCCGGCGACACAGGGGCTGGACGACTTCAGCCAGTGGGACGAGCTGTACCACCGGCTCGTGCACATGCACGACGTTCCGTACCACGTGCTCGCGACCGCCTACTCCGACCCCGCGACGGGCGGGACGGGCAACGACGAACCGGTGATGGTGGCGACACAGTACGGCGAGGGGCGCGTCTTCCACATGGTGCTGGGGCACGTGTGGCCCGGCAATCCGGACATGCGCGCCTTCGAGAGCGAGGGGTTCCAGCGGGGGCTGCTGCAAGGATGTGAGTGGGCGGCGCGGAAGTAGGTTCCTACCCCCCTACCCCCCTTCCTTCAGAAGGGGGGAGCGGCAGGGGCATAGAGCGAGGGCTGAGCCATGAAGCCAGCGGGCAGACTGTCACTGCTACCGGCAGTAGTCTTCGGCCTACTGTGCACGAGCGCCCTGCCACAGGCGGAAAGGGTGACGGCGGCCATGGGTGATGCGGCGGAGGTCACGCTGGGTATCGGCGGTTGCGGCGGCGTGTACTTCCTGGCCTCGCCGGGGGAGTTGGTGGTGGAGGTCGAGAAGCGGGACCGGCACCTGAGCGACCGGGATACGGAGCTGCGGGCGATCCTGGTCGGGCCGGATCGGGAGGTGCTGCAGGAGGCCGCCATCCCCGACGATGGGCAGCCGAAGGGCAGCGGGCTCGGCGCGCCGCAACGGGTGGCGCTGAGGACGCAGGTCCGTTGGCCGGGTGTGTACGCGCTCAACGTCACCGTGTCGCAGGACCGATACGGGGACGAGATCAGCTGGGGCTTCCGAACGAACTGCCCGAAGTACCTGGTCGAGACCTCGCGGGGGCATCGGGACGCGCGACACGAAGAGCCGCTCGTGCTGCTGAACCCGGACCGGCCCGGAGACGTGTGCTTCCTCCCGCGCCAGGGCGAGTTCGGCATGGAGGTCACGGGCCTGCCTGCGGATGTGACGGAGCTGTCCGTGTACGACGCGGCGGGCGCGCTCGTGGCGACGCTGCCGGTTGCCGAAGGCAAGGTCTCCTACACCGTCCCCGCCGACGAGCACCGCGACGCCGTTCCGTGGCGGCTGCACTTGCCGCGGTTCCAGGGCACCGTACAGATCGACGGCGTGACGCGCTGGGACCCGGGCGACCTGTACCCGAACCTCTCGCTCTGGACCCCGGACCTCGCCTCGTGGTTCCCCTTCGAGGAGCACCGCTGGCTGCTGACGCCCTACAGCCGGATGGTGTACGCCAGGCCCGGCGACGAGGCGAAGGTCACGCTGCAGGTTCACAACAACCTGACCCGCGACGCGACGGTCAAGCTGCAGGTTGAGTACCCCGAGGCGGCCTGGCCTGTTCGGCTCGCAGCGGAGGAGGTGACCGTGCCCGGTCGGCGAGCGGCGCCGGTGGAGGTGACCTGCACGGCGCCTGTCGAGGGCGAGACGCGTGTGTGCCACATCCGGGCGACACCGACGGATGACGCGGGCTTCTCGACGTACTCGACGGTGAGGGTGATCGGCGGCGAGGCGCCGGCGGCACGGCCGCTCGAGATGCCAATCATGCTGAAGCCGTATCGGCACGAGAACGCGCAGTTCGGCTACCTGCCGCAGTACCCCCTCGGAAACCAGCTGTACTTCGACCTGCAGGACCGGCCCTTCGTGAGTCTGGGCCGAAGCCTCGCCACGATGCGCGACGGCAAGTGGGTAACGCTCGAACTCGGCGGCGGCTACAGCGCGGCCACGAGCAAGGTGGCGTTCGACCGGGACAACGACGTCTACGTGCTGGCGAGCGGCGGAGGCACCGTGGCGTTGCTGCATTCGGTGGACGGCGGGGCGACGTTCACCCCCTACCCGATCCCGCCCAACCCGGCCGGAGGCTCGGCCTTCGACATCGAGCAGTTCTCCGGCAACAACATCCCCGACGGCCCGCCGCCCTTCGTGCGCTTCACGCGGACGTTCAAGGACCCGAAGCTGTTCTGGCGGAGCCTCAGCGACCTGGAGCTGTTCGTGCCGACGAAGGCCGACGGGAAGATCACCGTCGGCGAGCCGATCCTGATCTCGAAGCTCTGCATCGGACTGGCGGCGCATTCCGGCACCCCGTCCTCCGTCGTATCACGCGGGACGAAGGTGCACGTCGCCTGGGGCGAGGCGACCGACCCGGAGGTGAAGGTGCCCGGCCTGCCCGCGTATGTGGCGACCTACGACCGTGAGACGGGGCAGCTCTCCACGCCTGCGCTCATCGGCTACGGCGCGCCGCCGAATGACATCCACAACTCGCCGAGCATCACGATGGACGGCCAGGGCTACCTGCACGTGCTTGGCGGCACCCACGGGCAGCCCTTCCCTTATGCGCGGTCGCTGCAGCCGAACGACGCAGGGAGCGGCTGGACGGAGCCCGCCATTCTGGGGGAGGGCCTGAGCCAGACCTACATCGGCTCGGTCTGCGGGCCCGACGGCACGCTGCACCTGGCGTACCGGCTCTGGCGCACCGGCGAGCCGTACCCACACAGCTCGTACGCGACCCTCGCCTACCAGCGCAAGCGCCCGGGCCAGCCGTGGGAGGCGCCGCGCGTGCTCATCGTCGCACCCTTCTCCGAGTACAGCGTCTTCTACCACCGCCTCACCATCGACCACAAGGGGCGGCTCTTCCTCTCATACGACTACTGGTCCACCTACTGGTTCTACCGCAACGACCACTTCGGCGACCGGCGCGCCGTGCTCATGTCGCCCGACGGCGGGGACACCTGGAAGCTGGCGGGGGATGAGGACGTGGGGTAGGGCGGCGGGCGCGGGCCGGATGGGCCAAAGCCTGCCAACGAGGTCAAGGAGGAAGCGAAGGAGGAGGTCAGTGAGTTCACCCTCAAGCGGGCGAGGAGCGCCATCTGTGCCGCCCATCGGTTGCCGGGCGGCCCGACCCGATGGCTGTGGGCGCTGAACGTGGAGTCCCAGGAAAACGTTGGTTGACATGGTCAAGTTGGTCCAGTAGCCCCCCGCAACCTGACCAACATGATCAACTCAACCATCATCTACGACAGGGGGGATGTGCCGGGGAGGGGGCGACGTGGCCCCCTCCCCGCCGTTGACGTAGGTGTTGACGTTTGCTGGGAGCGCCACCGAGACGGTGGCGGTCCCAGGATGCGTCAACGGCCCACGCCCCGACCGTCTCCGGCCCCTCGCCACGGCTACCGCGGCGTCAGCGGGCCGATGTACTCCGTTGCGACGACAATGTCGTCGAACCAGACGCGGTTCGTCGGGTTGGGGTTGGCGACGTTGTTCTGGCGCGCGGCGTTCTCGGTCACGTAGAGCATGAGCCAGAGGAAGTTGATCTTCAGGTCGGTGCTCGTGCGCCACCGGAAGCCCTCGAACGGCTCGCCGCCCTGGTTCAGCAGGTCGAAGCCCATGCCGCTCCACTTGTCTCGCGCGACGCCCTTGGCGATGTGCATGGCCAGCTTCCCATCCAGCCACAGCGCCAGCTCGCCGTCGGGCAGGTCGGGTGTGGAGTTGAGCTTCAGCATGACCTCAGCACACTGCCAGCGTCCCTTCGGAACCAGCGCCGGTTGCGCGGGCCGGATCGCGTTGCCCCAGTAGCGGCCGTCGGCCGAGATCTTCATCTCGGGCCAGTAGCAGTAGAAGCTCCAGAGGCCCGGCGGAGGGAAGTGCCCGTAGTCGCCGTGGGGCTCGACGCCGACAGTGACGCGCTCATCGCCCCGCGGCCGTTCGCCCGCGCCGCCTTGGGGCCAAGGAGTCGCGGGGTTGTAGCCGCCGAGGTGCACGAAGTGGTGGATGTACTCGGCGTCGTCAGGGAACTTCACGTAGAAGCGCACGAAGGCCGTATCGACCGCGCGCGGGAGGACCTTGTAGAGGTGCCCGCCCGTGTTCTCGCCGAGCATGGCGGTCATCTGGATCGAGCGCTTGCCGGCGCTGTCGGCCGGAACATCCTCACTGAGCGCCAGGGGCTTCGCGTCCTTGTTGCTGACATCGCTCCAGCGCTGGCCTATCTCTTCGAGCGTTCCCGTCTCGAAGTCCTCGGCGAAGAGCACCGCCGGATCGCCCGCCAGGCCGACATCACCCGGGTACTTCGCGGCAAGATCCGCGTCCTGAGGGGATGTCTGTGCGAGACACCCGGGAGCACTCACGACGGCAAACGCCGCCACCAGAACGCCCGTGCGTGTTAGCATCGACCTCGCCTCCTTGGCCTCTACTCCTTCGGCGCATACATGAACAGCCGAGCCTGCAGGCCGCCCGCCGCGGCAGCCAAAGACAGCCCCGTGCTCACACGGATCGCGATCAGGTTCGTCTGTCCGGGCCGCACGGCCTGCGAGACGCCGAACTCGGCCTCGGCCGGGCGGACATACGCCTCGCGGTAGGGCCGGTGGCCGACGTACTGGCCGTTGACCCAGCACCAGGCCTCGGTCTCCACGGTCGGGACGTAGAGCATGATCTTCCGGCCCGCGGCGGAGTCTGGAACGTCCACGCGCAGGCGGTACCAGACGGAGCCCACGTACGGATGGCCCTCCGCGTCCTCGTGGCCCTGCAGGTAGAGGGGCTTCGTGGTGGCAATGGGGCGCCAGCTGGCTTCGCGGACCTCGCCCGCGCACCATTCATCGGCGATGCCTGCATCGTAGGGGTCCGTGCGGAAGAGCGCGTCCTCGGGCAGCCGGGCGATCAGGTCGCCGGTCTTCCCTGACATGCGGTCCGCGAGGTCGAGGTACCACTTCTTCCGGTCCTCCACTCCCCAGTACCAGATTCCCGAGTGGTACCGCTCCTCGTCATACCAGATGTAGAAGGGGTTGATCGCGTGGAGTTCCTTCCGCAGCGCCATCATGCGTTCGGCGTGGCGCGCGGCCTCGGCGAACTGCGACTGCTGCTCGGCATCTTGCGTGGCCATGTAGGCGCGCAAGTGCTCGAAGATCAGACGATCGGCGTGCACGTGCTGTCGCGCGCGGTCGGAGTCCACCCAGCGCTCGGCCTGCTCGAGGAGGGGCTCGAGCGTGTGCAGAAGCTTGGGTGAGTAGATGTACGGCATCACGCGGTCCTCGTGGCCGTGCAGCGGCGAGGTCTCGATCGCGTCCTCGATGGCGTCGTAGAAGGCGCGCATCGGCTCGGCGGCGGCGCCGTACCACTTCGTGTAGAAGTCCTGCAGGATCGCCTCCACGTCGGCCTCGGCATCCCACTCCAGTTGCGCCCGGAGGTAACGGCTGGAGATCCCGCATTCCGCCCACACGTTCCGCGTCTCATCCAGGAAGCCGATCACCCCCCACTTGTGCAGCAACGGGAAGTCACGGGCGAGCTTGCGGGTCTCGGGCAGCGGCGTCAGCCCCGAGACGAGCATCTGGTAGTTGTACCCGTAGATCCAGACATTCGGGCAGAGCTTGCACCACTGCTGCAGCATCTGGCCCTGGCGGACCTTCTGCCAGCAGTGCGGGTCATCGTAAGCGTGCAGCGTGCAGCTCCAGATCGCCGCGAACATGATGACGAGGTGGTCGTCGAGCTTCACTCCCTGCGGCGGGAGGTTGCGGTTCGCGTAGCCGTTGGTCGCGATGTAGGCGTCCGGGAACTCGCGCCGCACCTCGGCCGCGACCCGGTTCACGAAGCTCAACCACTCCTCCGTCGTGCTCTCCTCGGCCGCGACCCCCGGCCGGCCCAGAAGATCGACGAAGCCCTGGTGTAGCCTCAGCGTCTCGGGGTCGTAATCGCGCGGCAGCCCATCATCTGGTGCGAACCCGTAGGAGTTCGCGTCCGGGTGCTCGCGCAGATAGGCCTTGATGATCCCAGCCGCGACCTTCACGGCTTCGGGGTTCGCCAGGTTGGGGAGGTAGGGATTGCGCGAGCCGTCGGGGTTGAGCGCGAAGTACTCGGGGTGGTCCTTGAAGTACTGCGCCTCCGGCAGGACGTTGCGCGCGCTGCTGTCGCCGGGTGTGGCGAACATGTTGTCGGGGCTCATGCGGTTGCGCAACTTCCACTGCTTCTCATCACCGGCCAGCTCGGGCTTGGCGTGCAGCCACCAGTTCCGCATGATGAAGTCCGGCTTCTCGCGAACCTCCAGCTCAGGCACCACGATCGTGGACTGCCGCGGCACGATCTCCCCGTACTCGCCCGGCATGAACCACCGCACGCCCAGGCGTCTCAGCAGGTCATACACCGCGTACTCGGTGCCATGGTACGGGCCTTCATCATTGCCTGCCAGCACGAGCCGCTCGCCCCGGCACAGAACGACATAGCCCTCCTCGCGGCGGGGATTCGTGAGGCCCGAGGGAACCTCAAGATCACGCGTCAGCCGACTCGGCCCGACCAGAATCAGCCGGCCCTCCGGAGGCGCGGCGTCGGTCGCCACCGGCAACTCGGCCCCGGACATCTTCCGAACGTACTCCCGCAGTTCCGCGACCGCCGCCGAGACCTTCGGACCAGCATCCGCCGCGGTCACTACGGTCGCAGCGGGCTGCCCGTCACGCACGATCACCATGCCGTCGGCAGCGCGACACACCTGCCCAACGGCCATCAACGCGCCGAACGCACACACGCCGACGATGGAAGTCGGGAGTCGCATGGGTTATCCTCCCAGCAGGTTGTGCTGCCGCCACCGTTGTCCGTACGGATGCACTACCGGGAGGCTGCGGAGAGTGGCTCGGTCTCCGGGAGCGCCTCGCGGGCTCTGGGGGTACCGATGAACTCCAGCGCACCGACGATCGCCATGCGCACCCGCTCTGGCTGCTCGCGGCGGGCTGCCTCCGCCAGGACGTCCACGGCCGAGTCAGTACCGATGCGGCCGATGGCTCGGGCGGCCAGTTCGCGCGTGAGGGGGTCTCGGCTTCTTAGGGCTCGTGCAAGCGGCGGCAGCGCAGACTCAGTGTCAACCTCGCTGAGTGCCCAGATCGCTTCCTGACGGACGTTTGCAGACCGACTGCGGAGAACCTCGGCAAGCGGAGGGATCGCGGCCTCGCCGCCGGCCTTGCCCAACGCGCGGATCGCGGCGCGTTGCAGGACTTCATCGTCCGCCTGTGCGGCCGTTGTCAGCTCCTCGAGCCGCTGTGCCCGAAGGCCATAGAAGCCCTGAAGGGAGAGCCGCCACGCGAAGTCGTCCTCGGCTCTCTCGGCGGTTCGCTCCGTGATCGCGATGACGTGGTTGATCTCCAGCAACTCATCCCGTATCGCCTCGATGTCGGCAAGCTGACTCCGCGTCACGCCCATAGCCTAACCACCCCCTTGTCGTGTCCCCCCTCAGTTGGCCTCGCACGCCCAAACAGGCGCCGGAGGGCCTCGCGCTGGACCAGCTCCGCCCTCGCCTCGTCCGTGCCCGCTTCCCCGACCGGAACAAGGATGGCGTGCAACCATCCGCCCCACTTTGCCTCGAACGGGTTCGGGAACAGCCTGCTGAACTCGATCCGCTGGTCACCTGTCAGGCTGTTCACCGCCTCCAACGGGACGAAGGTCGCGAAGTCGAGGCCCCCGGGGTTCTCTTTACTCGTCGTGAAGCTCCCGTCCAACCACTGTTCTCTCGAGACGGCGCCTACGAGCAGCTTCCAGAGCGAGGTTTGACGCCCATACGCCCCCCAGATGGGACGACGCGTAGCAGAGGCCGGGAAGCCGCGGACGAAGGTGGCCTCGACGTCCTCGCGCGTCGCGTCGTGCAGCTGCGGCGTCGAGGGGAGGCAACCAGTGTCCGGGTCGAGCACCAAAGGCACGCGTGTCACCTCACAGGCCCTGAGGCGTCCTGGAAGGAGATTCGACCTGCCCTACGGGTTCCCCTGCTGCGCGGGCGCCCTCAGAGCTGCGGCCTTCCCGCCACCGTGGCCTCCACGACCACCTCGACCAGCATCTCGTCGCCCTCGGCCGTGAAGGCGCGGCGCTCGCGGACGAGGTGCTTCACGTCGCGCGAGGTCGTGCCGGCACGCAGGGCGCGCTCGAGGGCAAGGACGGCGGTGTGCTCCTTGGCGGACTCGACGGCGGAGAGCAGGTCCTCGTACTCGTCGCGACCGGCGCGGCTGTGGACGACGTAGTTGACGATCTCGCCGGGCCGCACCACGGCGCGCTCCCGGACGACGACCTCGCTCGTGATCGCGCCGATGGCGTTGGCTACGTCGGCGTGCTCGGGGATCACGACCTCGGCGCCGAGGTGCGCGCCGACGGCCGGGAAGAAGGGCTCGACCGGCGCGCCGATGGCGACGATGGGCCGGGTGTAACTCAGCGAGGCCCGCAGGCGCCCGTTGCCCTCGAAGGCGCTGCGCAGCAGGGGCGGCCAGTGGGTCGGGTCGTCCGAGCAGGCGCCGGGAATCTCCTTGTTGATGACCTGGCCGACGAGGCGTTCGACGATTCCCCTGCGGACGCGCTCGATCATCTCATTCGGCGGCAGGCCGTACAGCGACGAGAAGACCGTGAGGCCGTGCCCGGCGGCTTCGGTGTCCCACGCGCGGAACTCGCCGGTGACGTGGAGGAGGTCGGTCGGCGTGAGCGCCGAGCGCTGGATGACGCCCAGGCCTTCGAGCCTCGTGAAGCGCACCAGGAGAGGCGACACGAGGCCCAGCCGTCGGCCGAGGGCATTGCGCGACAGCGCCCCGTCTCTCAATGCATCGATAGCCCGCTGCTCGAACGCATCGACCGGACCGCTGTAGCCGGGCCGCGCGAGCACGAAGAAGTCGAGCACCGAGGGCGTCGAGCGCTCCAGCAAGAGCACCGGATCGAGAGCGAGGAGGCTGCGCTTCGTATTGGGGTACCGTTCGCACAGGTAGGCCAGCGGGATGACGCGGCGCGGGCCGATGAGGAGTTTGCGGTCCTCGGTGAAGCTCAGGTAGCTGTCGCCGCCGAGGCCGATGGTCGCGATGTCGGCCGCCTCGACGCTCGTCAGCCAGCCGCCAACCCGCGCGCCATCGGGGCTGACGGTCACCAGGCCATCCTCTACGAGCGCAGTGTCCGTCGTGGTGCCACCCATGTCGAGGATGACGGCATCCTGCAGGCCCGTGAGGTGCTTGGCGCCGGCGACGCTGGCCGCGGGCCCGGAGAGGATCGTCTCGATCGGTCGCTCAAGCGCGACCTCGCAGCTGATGAGCGACCCGTCACCCTTCACGATCATCAGCAGCGCGCCGATGCCTCGACTTCGCAATGAGGCCTCCACCGACTCGATCAGCCGCGCCACGGCGGGCAGGAGTCGCGCGTTCAGGATGGCGGTGTTCGCGCGGCCGACGTAGTTGAGGCGCGACGAGAGTTCGTGCCCGCAGATGATCGGCAGGTCGGTGCGCTCGCGGATGATCTGCTTCACGATCAGCTCGTGGTCGGGGTTGCAGACGCTCGCGTAGCCCGAGACCGCGAAGGCATCGACCCCCGCCGCGAGGAGCTCATCTGCAACGCGCGCAATCTCCTCGCGATCCGGCGGCTCCAGCTCCACGCCCGTGATGGCCATCGCGCCCTTCACGACGCGTAGCGGCTGCCAACCGAACTCCGGCGCCGCGCCCACCGCGCTGCACATGATGATCGCGCCGGGCCGCCCGCCCTTCCCCTCGACGATGGAGTTCGTCGCCAGCGTCGTGGAGAGCGCGGCAACGCGGATGCCTGCCGGATCGGGGATGGAGAGGCGGTCCAGCCCCTCGTTGATCCCGAGCATCAGGTCGTGGTGCGTCGTCAGGGCCTTCGCCTTCGCCAGCACCCGATCGGTCCCGAGGTCATAGAGCACGCAGTCGGTGTACGTCCCGCCGGCGTCGATGCCCAGCCCGGCTACTGCAAGTGACAGGGGACGGGTAACAGGTGACAGGGAACGGCGGACGGCGACAGCGCCGTCGGCAGCCGTTCCTGTTACCTGTGACCTGTCACCTGTAACCTGCCGCACATCCACCGCGGCGAAGATGCGTTCGTCGCCGGTGAGCATCGAGCGTTGGCCTGGCTGCAGCACGAGGAACCGGCTGTCGTCCCAGTTGCCGGCCAGGAGGTCAACGAGCAGCTCCGTGCAGCCATCGAGGCGTTCGTACTGCCAGCCGAAGTCCTCGGCCATCTGGCGCGCGTACTGCTCGTAGCGGTCGCGCTCGCCGACGCCGGTGTCGATGAAGGCCGCCCGCGTGTAGTTGCGCTTCCAGCTGTCGTGGAAGTAGATGATGTACTCCGCGTTCGCCTCGCCGTACTTCGCGGCCAGCTCGGGGAAGCGGCTGTCCTTGCGCACGTCCTCGACCTTCGTGCTCTTGCGCTCGTCGGCCGCGCCGAGGCTCTTCTTCTCATACCAGCCGGGCGTGGTGTAGAACGTGCCGGGATGGCGCGCGAACTGCCGTCGGTACTCCTCGCGCGAGCCCAGGAACAGCGTCATGCAGTCATGCACGCGCGGGATGACGACCGGGCAGTCGCGCGCGACCAGCCCGGACGTACCCCGGCCGCATAGGCCGTAGCCCATGACGACCGCGTCATGGCCCTGCCCGACGGCGGCGTCGATCTCGACCTGCGCGCGCTCGCGGAGGGTGTTCGGTACACTGTGCAGGCCGGCATCGAGAAGAGCCAGGTCCATGTCGTGGGGGGATCCGGCAGCAAGTTGTGTGAGTTCGGGTTCGAAGACTCCGCAGGCGATGACCTTCAGCTTCACGGTTCAGGGACCTCGCACGTCATGGGTGCAATGGAACAGGATGTACAGGATGAGACAGGATACGTCGGGGACCGGGGTGCCTGCTCAGCAATCCTGTATCATCCTGTCCATCCTGTTTGACAGAACACGCCAGTTGCCTTCGGTGACGCCGGGGAGCCGGCGAGGATCTAGCCGATGACTTCCATCTGTGCGTTCGACAGCCGCGCGGCCAGTGCGTCAGCAGAGAGGCCCGGGCCCTCAATGTACAAGGGATCGCCGGTGACCCGCAAGTCCGGCGCGGGCACCGGGTTCCCCATCATGTCCGAGACGCTCAGGCCGGGACCGGCGGGCAGCGACAGCCGGAACTGCTTCCCGTCCTCGCCCCAGTACCACACGGCAGCCACGGAGTCCGCACCGCGCGCGAACACGTAGCAGTGCAGCTTCTCGCCAAGAGGCACTTCCCTTTCGCGGGGCTGGGCTCCCTCCAACTTCTCGGTCATGACGCTGTAGGCCACCAGGGCCGGTCGCGGCGCGCCGTCGTACTCGATGGCATACATACCCTCGGGTCGGATGATCCAGCGGGCATCCGAGCCCTGCTCCGAGTAGAGTTCATGGAACCAGAACACCTTGCGGATGCCGCTGCCCAGCTCGACGAGGTGCGAACGGACCATGTCCCGCGCCTGGCGGCGGACATCCGGCACGCGATGCCACGGCTCGCGCGACTTGGGCATGAGCTCCTTGCTGTACCACGACGGAACGTAGGTGCCCTCCTCCGTGTTCCAGATCTCCAGGTCGGGCTTGCCGTGCTCCGCGAAGGCCTGTCTCAGGAACGAGACGATTGCGTCCGCCCCCTCGGTGCCGTACTTCACCTCCGGCGGGCCGCTCTGAGCGACGCCGTAGAAGTGACCGGAGAACACGTCGATGTAGTCCAGCGCGCCCCGGTCGAGCATCTCCTGCAGGAAGGGCGTGTTCTTCCACGCCGTATCGCCGGCCACGATCCGGCAGCCTGGATCGGCCTGATGGGCGGCTTCGTAGGCTGTCTTCAGGAACGGGAGGTAGTCCTCCGAGTTCATCCACGCCGTCGGCTCGTTCATCACTTCCCAGCAGTGGAACCGGTCCTTGTAGCGCGAGACGACCTCGAAGACGTACGTGCGCCATGCGTCGAGGTCGGGCAGCTTCGCCCCCTCGGACTGGTCCTTGGCCCAGCCGCCATGGGCCGGTGTCTCGGTGCGCGCCCAATCCGGCGTGCCCTGTAACACCGGCAGGGCGCTGATCCCGTACCTCTGGAGGTTGTCCAGGAACAGGCGGTCCTCCTCGCGCTCCTCCGGCCAGCTGAACTTCCCGCGCTCCGGCTCCACGGCGGGCCAGGCGAGCAGGTAGGTGCGAATCCAGCGCACCCCGCACTCCTCGAGCAGCGAGTACGGAAATCCGTGCATCCCGAACTGCGATTCCACGTTGCTGGCCGTGCGTGCGGCAATCACGCCGAACGCCAGCTCCTCGAAGTCGAACAGCTCGCCCGTCGGAGAGAGGGCCTTGACCGTCGCCTTGTACGACCCTCGCGGGACGTCTCCCAGGCGGATCTGGGCCGCCGCGGCAGCCTTGGAAGGAGCATCGACCTCGAGCCGAGCCTCGTACGGCGTCCGGCCGAAGTAGTCCTCGACCGAGTACTGCAGCACCACGTCTCGCTGCTCGGTCAGGTCGCTGTAGAGCGTCGCGTCGAGCACCACCTCGTCGCCGACGTGGAACAGGTTCTCGTAACGGCCTCTGTAGTTGGCGCCGAGGCCGAGGTCCACCGATCGACCGGGTGCGTAGCCGGTTAGACCGCCCTCCTCCAACTGGAGGCCGTCGATCCAGGCCGGTCCGTCCTCGGGGAAGGGCACGAGCACCCAGGCGTAGCCCGCCTCCGTCTTCCCGGCCGTAATCTCGTGGCTATAGCGCTGCCACTCCGTGGTGAGCCTGAAGTTGGACCAGCCCCAGTCCTGCCAGGCATCGCTGACCGACACGGTCAGGGCCTGGCCCTCATGGGAGCCCTTGGCGTAGAGGGAGACCGTGTACTTCGCGCCCTCCGTGACGGGAATCCAGCGGAACGTGCACCAGGGGGTGAAGCCCTTGCGGCCGTAGGGGGGCTCGTGCTGCAGCTTCAGGCTGTGGCTGCCGTGGGCCGCGGTCGAGGCGTCGATGATCCCGCGCCGCGGCTCGGAGGCAGCGAGACCGTGCTTTGTCCAGCTGTAGGAGAGCAAACACGAGAAGCCGTCGTGACCCGTCTCGAAGCTGCTGCCATCCAGGATGAGGTTCGCGGGCCACACGCCGGAACTGGAAACCGCCGTGAGGACCAACACGAGAAGGGCCCAGGCAACTGCACAGCCCGTCGTGCGAGGTCTGTGCATCGGCTGATTCTCCCACCCGGGTCGCTGTCGGGCCTACGCGCGCCACTTGCCCTCGGTGAAGTCGGGGACTTCCTGCGGCGCGCCGCCGGCACGGATCGAGGCGGCGGAGAGCGGGATGATGGAACTCCAGGCAGCGGCGTCCGCCGCGGGGATTGGGCTGGGCCGGCCCGCGACGACTGCTTCGATGAACTGCTGGATCACGAAGTAGTCGGCGCCGCCGTGACCGGACTGCGCGGCCTCCTGGCCGTGCTCCTTCCACAGGGCGTGCTCGTACTCGGTCGCGTAGGGCGCGAAGGGCTCCCACTCGTACTTCGGGGTGCGGCCCTCGACCCAGATCTCGTGCTGGCGGCCGGTGTCCTGGTAGGACGCTGTCACGCCCTGCAGCGTGAAGTACGTGGTGCTCGGATGTGGGCGGGCGGAGTACATGTCGAAGCGCAGGTCGATCACGGCGCCCTTGGCGGTGCGGATGAGTGTGGTACTGCTGTCGCCGAGGGCGAAGCGAATCTTGGCCTGTGGGCTGTCGGCGCCGAACCGTTGCGCAGCGTAGCGCTCGAGCGAGCGCTGGGGCGTGGCTGAGGCGACCAGCGACACGAACCGATCACCCCGGTTGATGCCGAGCCACTGCGCCACGGGGCCGAGGGAGTGCGTAGGGTAGACGTTGCCGGTGTAGTCGCGGCCCAGCTCGCCGCGCCAGGTGAGCGTGCCGTCGCCGTGGAACGCGAGCGAGCGGCAGTCATGCACGTAGCCGCACTCGGCATACGTGAAATCGCCGAACACGCCGGCTTGCGCCGCGTTCAGCACGGCCATGTTCTGCTGGTAGTAGCAGCAGTTCTCCGAGAGCATGTAGACCTTGCCCGACTCCTTCTCAGCCCTCACGAGCCCCCAGCACTCATCGAGCGTGACCGCGGCGGCGACCTCGCTGAGGGTATGCTTGCCTGCGCCGAGCGAGTCGATGCACATCCGTCCGTGAAGCTGCATCGGCGTCGCGACAAGGACGGCGTCGATGTCGTCACGCTGAAGCATGCGTCGGTAGTCTACCGGCCCGGCGGAGTAGCCGACCGGCTCGTTCCCGCGCGCATTGCGGACGATCCCGATGGCGCGGTTGAGATTGCCCTCGTTGATGTCGCACAGCGCCGGGACGGCGACGTTGCCGAAGGAGAGCGCGACCTGCAGCAGGCCCGTGCCCCGGCCGCCCGTGCCGATCACCGCAAGGCGCAAGGGGGCCGCGTCCTGCGTCAGGGCGTCGGCCGCGAGTCCCGCGGCGAGCCCCGCGGCGCCGACGCGGAGGAAGTCGCGACGATTGAGCGAGTCAGGCATGGTCACTGTGCCTCCTCGAAGGGCTTGCCGAAACACGCGCCGATGCAGTGCTTCAGGACGTTCGCTTCGCCCATCCCGCCGGCCTCGGGCGCGCCTTCGCCGCGCAGCGCATCCAGCAACCCCTTCCCGCCATCCCCCGCGCTCCAGCCGGTGAAGAGCACGCCCTGGAGCTTGTCCGTGGTGTTGTCCCGCGCGGCCTGAACGAAGGCCTGCGCCGCGTCGGGCTTGTTCCACGGGGAGACAAGAACCCGGAAGCCCTGCTCCTGGAAGTACGGAATCGAGGGATAGCTCTCGCGGTGCCCGTAGTGCCAGTCACACAGGATGATGTCGCGCGGGACCTTCGCGATGGCGGGCGCCGTACCGTTCGTGCTCGCCTCCCACGAGCCGTAGCGGGTGGCCTTGCCGTCGAGGAGCCGGTCGCCCCACATCAGCATCTCCACCTTCCGCGTGCCGACGAGGTGCTCGTGGAGGTCGTTCACCGCCTTGGCGAACAGCTCCGCCGGGTCCTTGCCCTTGCAGCGCGGGCACTGGTCGCTCCCGATCAGGAAGACCTCGTCCATCCCCACATGCAGCGCGTCGGCCTGGAAGGCGTCGAGCAACTCATCCATGAGGTCGAAGACGAGGGCGTTAACGTCGGGATGCAGGGGGCACCAACTCCGGCAGTAGATGTCCGGGTTGTCGAGCGGAATCTGGGGCGTCTCGTCGAACTCCGGATGCTTCGTGAGCAGCGTGAAGGTGCTCTTCGCCCACGACTGGTGCCCCAGGCAGTTCAGCAGCGGCACCACGCGAATGCCGTGCTCCCGGCACGCCGCCGCGATGCGGCCGGCGGCCGCCTTGTCGAGCGTGCCCTGGGCGATCTCGGGATGGCTGGTGAACTGGTAGTTGTAGTTCACCTCGACGACCAGCAGGTTGATGCCCATGGGCGCGAGGTGCTCGTCGATGAGCTTGACCAACGTGTCCGCACCCTCCGCAGACTGGCAGAACACATGCTGGCCCCGCCAGGGGAAGGGCTCGCCTGCAGCGTGGGCGGCGTGGCAGGCGAGGATGAGCGTGGCAGCGATGACGGTCAGCGTGAGCGGGAACTGCATGTGTACCCACTCCCTTCCGGGCGACTTGGTGGCGCAAGTCGTTGTAGGGGCGGACCCACGTGTCCGCCCCTGTCTGGCGAGGGGCGGACACGTGGGTCCGCCCCTACAACGGCTCGCTGGCTCACTGGCCCGCGACCCGCACCTTCGCATCCCCGACCGCGACGATCTGCTCGAGCTTCCCGTCACGATAGCGCAAGGCCGCGCCCTGCCCCTCTAGCTCAAACTCCCCAGCGCGCAACGCCCCGCCGGCGGGGTTGATGAGCAGGATGTCACGGATACCGCCACCCGTGACCTCGACGGCAACCGGGCGCTCGCGGGCGTCGGCGGGCCCCTCGACAGGCAAGACGCGCACGGTGAGGTCAGCCACGGGGTCGCCGGTCGAGATGTCGAGGGCGGTGCAGAAGAGCGCCGATGTCCCAATCTGGCGGGAGACGACGAAGGGCACCTTGATCTTCGTCGGGTTGCCCATGCCGATGGCGGTCAGGACCTCGCGCGCGCCGTCGGCGGCACCCTGGGCGAAGGTCACTGTCGGGCCCTGGTCCTGCTTCCAGACCGCTTGCCAGGCCTCGGGCGCCGGGGCGGAGCGCCACTCCTTCGCCCAGGAGCATCCATCGCCCGCGGGCGCCTCAGCGAGAACTGCAAACGGCAGCGCGCACTCCATCGCACCCCGGTTGTGGTAGGCCAGATCGAACGTGGACTCGGTCTCCGCCTCGCAGAGAACCACGTCGATCACGCGGTCGCCGAGGAGCGCCATCGACCGGCGAATGCGCACGCCGTCGTAGGCCTCGTCGGCGCGGGCGCTGCAGAGGCCCAGGCCGTCGCCAAAGGCGGTGAACTGCAGCATGCCGGTGCACGGCTTCTGGCTCTTGCTGTTGACCACGATCGTGTTGTGGCTGAGGGTCTGGCGGAACCAGCCGGCGTGGGCCGGGTTGCCGTAGGCGATGCATCCGGGGTCCTCGGCCAGCAGCTTGCCCTGGCCGTAGAGCACGAAGCCCAGCTTGTCCGGGTGGCCGTGCCCGCCGCCGTGCGGGCCGTAGTCCAGGGCGAGGTACGTCTGGGGAATGTGCTCGTTCACGCGACCCTCGCCGGTTGCGCCGCTGCGCAGAACCACGTAGCCCGCTGCGGGGAAGACGGAGGACTGCAGCGTGAACGGCGCGGTCTCGCCCAGGTCGACTCCGTACAGCAGCGTCTGCAGGCTCTTTCGTCCGCTCTGCAGGATGGGCAGCAGATGGCGCGGGTCCTGCCAGCGCGCGTAGGCGATCTCGTACATGCTTCCCGAGCCGAGGGCGTTGGAGGTGCCGCTGTCATTGAAGGCCGCGAGTTCGCCACCGGGCGCCATGAACGCAAGGGGTGCGTCGTACATGCCCTTGTAGCGGTCGGTGTACAGGTCGATGCCGACGTTCCGGGCGGCGACCGCCAGCGGCTGCAGCGCGCTCATCGTGTAGAAGTGGTAGCCCCACGCGCTCTCGTACCAGAAGCCGTCGTCGGTGACGCCCTGCTCGATTTGCGCGCGGAAGCCCTTCGGCCCGTTGATCGAGTCGAAGGTGAGCTGCTCGTTGCCCAACGCCAAGCCCACCAATCCATAGGCCGAATCGTGCCAGCAACAGATGTTGTGAATGCCCCACTGGTGGTCGTGGATGAGCTGCGCAGCGGGGAGGAGCATCTTCTCAGAGACGGTCTGCAGGTCGTCCGCGCTGAGCGTGTCCTGGATGCAGTCGAACCCCTGCGCGACGGGGATCAGCCAGGTCGATTCGTCCAGGCTCTGTGGGCCGACATGGCCCCCTCCCTTGCTCGGCTTGCCGTTGATGTCGTGCAGCGGGTAGCTGAGGTAGCGCTCCGCGTAGCCGAGCAGAATCTCGCGAGCCTTGACCGCATACGCGACGTCGCCTGTGAGGACGTACATCAGGCCGAGGTCGCGGATCGCTCCAGCGAGAGCACCGTGCTGACGGTCGAGCACGACGTCATCGTACGGCCAGCCGGAGTAGACTGCGCCGCAGTCCGGGCAGACGTGCTCCGTGGGGGACTTGGTGGTCAGCCGCGCGCCGCAGGCCTTGCAGGTGTACCAGTGCCACCACTGGCTGCCGCGGTCGGGGTACTCGGGCGTCCGGGCGAGCCAGTCGTCGGCCCCCCTCTTGAGCCCGTCGTAGATGGCCTTGCACTCCGATGAGGCCTCGATGCGGGCGAGGACCTTCGGCACGTCGGCACGTGTCAGCAGCAGGCACGGATGGGGGACATCGGTCAGCGGCACCGTCAGATCGAGCGACAGCGACTTGTCCATGTCCGTCGCGCCCTTCACTCGGATGACCAGCTGCGCCGACGCGCGAGAGAGGGGCGGCAGCGCGCCCTCGCCACTCGCCGCAGCCGACAGCGCGACGGGGACGACTGCCGCCGCGCCCGCGGCGACCGTCGCCTCAGCCGGCGCGTCCACCCGGAGGCCCTGGTCCGCGCCCTTCGTCTCGACCTGAAGCGCGACCAACCGGTCCTGCCGATTCGCGACCCGCACCTCATACCGCGCGATTGTAAGGTCGCCCTCGCGCTGCGTGCCGAGGTGTGTCACGTCCTCCACGCGGAACGCATCGCGCACGACGCGGAGGTTGTCGATCAGGACAGAGGGCTGAGGGTTCGCCTTCCCCTCGTAGCGGAACGCGATGTACTGGCCCTTCTGATCGGGCTTGTCGCCCCAGAGCCACGTGGGGTTGTGGATGTCCACCTCGGCGGTCTGCCACTCGCCGGGCCGGATCGACTTCGCACCGGCGAGCTGCCAGGTGCACTGCATCCCGTCGCCGAGCGGGAAGTCGATGACCTTGATGCCCCACCAGTCGCACCCGGCCCCGTCGAAGCGGTAGTCGAACAGCAGCCGGTCCCACTCGCCCATCTCGATCCCGCGACCGGCGAAGCTGCAGTTGATCGCCTGCGGGTCGCCCTTGGCCTCCGGCTGCCACCGAATGGCCTTCCCGCCATCCTTGCCGCCCTCGACGACCTCCGCCGCGGCCGACCAGCCCGACGACTGCCCCTCGAAGTCATCCAGCACCAGCGCCATCGGCTGCGCGCAAACCGTGCCGCCCATCAGCATCACGAGTGCCGTGAGGTGCCGCATGTGCTCTCCGTTCCTCCGGTGCCGTTCTCCCAGACTCCTACACTCCTACACTCCCGCCGTCCTCACGGCAGCGGCACCG
>Ga0194125_10003351_pt1 | contig 25994 bp, 15 predicted proteins | sample TA2KigC250mmetaG_FD_148626 | JGI IMG/M metagenome (GOLD analysis project Ga0194125, IMG submission 148626) | Freshwater microbial communities from Lake Tanganyika, Tanzania - TA2015034 Kigoma Deep Cast 250m | ecosystem: Environmental > Aquatic > Freshwater > Lake | place: Tanzania: Lake... | reverse complement strand
GACATCGGGAAGGTGGAGTTCTTTCTGAACGGGGCGAAAATCGGCGAGGATGCGACGGCGCCCTATGGCTGCGTATGGACCAACGTGCCGATGGGGAGTTACGTGCTCACGGCCCGCGCGACGGACAACAACACGCAGACGGGTGGCTCGGAGGCTGTGCGATTAATGGCTACAGCCAGCCAGGATGGCGCCAGGGCCACGGGCGGAACGATCGTGAACTACACGGTGAACGGAGTGAACTGTACCGCGCATATCTTCACGAACAGCGCAGCGTTGACCGTCACCACCGGGGGCAACGTGGACGTGTTGGTGGTGGGCGGCGGCGGCGGGGGTGGCGGCGGAGACAGTGGCGACGGCGCCGGGGGTGGCGGCGGTGCGGGTGGTCTGCTGTACACGAATCTGACGCTGAGTTCGGGCAATTATGCCGTCACGGTGGGCGCGGGCGGCATGGGTGGCGTGGCCAATCAGAACAACGGCTCGGCCGGTTCAAACTCGGCTTTTGGCGCTTTGATTGCGCTGGGGGGCGGAAGGGGCGATCGAGAGGTGGCGACATCCGCCGGCGGCAGCGGCGCGGGCGGTTTTGGTCGAGGCTATGCGGGCGGAAATGCGACGCAACCGGGGTCGGTTTCCGGCGGACACGGCCATCCGGGTGGGGGCAGCACGTCAAATCCCGGCGGTGGCGGCGGTGGCGGCGGCGCGGGCAGCGCTGGTCTTAGTGGCGGTCCCGCGGACGGCGGCAACGGCGGCAGCGGGTTCACAACCTTCCTCTCCGGCGCACCGAGGTCCTATGCGGGCGGCGGCGGCGGCGGATGTCAGTCGGGCTCATTGTACGGAATCGCGACGGCTGGCGGTGGCGATGGCGGCGCGTGGCGCGCCGGCGGAACGAGCGCCACCCCGAATACCGGCGGTGGCGGTGGCGGCGGCGGACTTGGCGGGGCGGGCGGCAATGGCGGCGCGGGCATCGTGATCGTGTGGTATGTGAAGTGATGGCTGATGGCGGATGGGGGATGGCGGAGGGCGAACGGGGAAGCAAGTATTCAGTGGCCAGTGTTCAGTATTCAGAAGGAACGTCGACGGGGCTCGACAGGTTTCGACAGGTCTCGACAGGAGCAAAGGAGCAACGCAACGAACAGAACAAACACCATAGCGACGAAACGAGTACTCACCACCGTGGCCGCCGCCGCCCTCTGGCTGGCGGGGGCGGGAGGCGGTTTCGCCGCGGACGCGCCGACCGGGCCGACCTACACCAATTCGCTGGGCATGGGGTTCGTCCGGTTTGAGGCCGGCACGTTCACCATGGGCGTGGGGACGAATTTGCGGGTCGCGGATATAGACTTCAACGCGGTGGAATACGACGAACAACCGGTGCATCCGGTGACACTCACCGCGCCGTTTTATGTGCTGACTGGCCGGGTCAGCAAGGCGCAGTTCGATCTCGCGGGCCTGCCGGGGGCGGTAACGGGCGGTGGTCGTGTCAGTTGGGATAGCGCCGCGGCGTTCTGCGCCTGGCTGAACCAGCAATCCGGTGAAACGGGCCTGACCTATCGCCTGCCGACCGAGGCGGAATGGGAGTATGTGCGCCGGAATCCGCGGACGGTGGGTGACTTCGACGTGGAATGGGTGTCCGACTGGCATGCCGCGTACCGGAATGTCAGCCTCACCAATCCGGCCGGTCCGGTGTCCGGCGTCCTGAAGGTGGTCCGCGCCGACGCGACAAACAGGTTGAGTCAAGCGCCGGCCCTGGAGGGACAATGCATGTTCCGGATCGTGCTGGACACGGCACCGGCCAATCGTTTCGTCTTCAGCCCCCTGCCGTTCAACCAGATGGCCGTGAAACAGAGCACGGCGCCCGCCTTGCTGGGACCGGATCCGGCGAAGCCGTACTTCACGGTCCGCTACGCCCTGCCGCTTCCGCCGGACAACGACGGAAAGGAAAACGGATCGCTGGCGGGCGTTGATCCCGGGGTGTCGGAGCACAATCATTCGCCCGGTCTCGAGATCATGCCCAACGGCGATGCGCTGGCCACCTGGTTCAGCGGAATTTCGGAATACGGCCCGGGCATGCGAACTGTGCAGGCCCGGTTGCGTCACGGCGCCGAGGAGTTCGACATGCCGGAACTGCTGCTCCATGTGAAGGGGGAGCAGAATATCAGCACGCTACAGTGGCGGGAAGGAACCACGAACTGGCTCTTCGATGGCGGAAACGGCTTCTTCAGCGTCTCCCGATCGCTCGACAGCGGCGCGACCTGGACGATGAGCGCGCCGAGACCACAGTTCTCCGGCTCCCTCAACGCCTCACAGCCGATCACCAGCGCGTTCCGCTCGCCGGACGGGGCGATGTATGTGGCGACCGATGGGAGCGGCCCCCAGAGCGGACTCTGGCGCAGTCTTGACAACGGGTTGACCTGGAACGATCAGGGTGGTCGGACGAGCGGCCGCCATTCGACCATCGTGCCCTTGGATCAGACCGGCCGATTGTTGTCGCTGGGAGGCAAGATCAGCGACATCAATGGCTATATGCCCCAGAACATCTCCACGAACTGGGGCGCGACCTGGGAAGCGCCGACGCAGAGCCCGTTCCCGAAGTTGGGGGCGAACCAGCGGCCGAGCGTATGGCGGCTCGCCAACGGCAAACTCGTGATGGTCGGTGACGCCACCCTCGTACACACAATCACGCCGCCCGCCGGCTGGACCAATGGGATCGCACCATACGTAGCGGTGTCGGCCGACAACGGCGCGAACTGGCATTTCAAGGCATTGCCCGTGGCGCTCAAACATGAAAAAGGCAAACACCTGACGCTGGGCTACACGACCGTGCGCCAGGCGCCCAACGGCGTGATTCATGTGCTGACGACCATGACGCATCCGTGCATTCACTACGAGTTCAACGAGGCGTGGGTCTATTCGAAGGAAGGCGACATCGCGCCCGAGACCGGCGGCGGCCGGATCGAGTCCTACAGCGAGAAGTACCCGGGCGGGAAGCCGAAGGCGACCTGGAGCGCGCGGATCTGTCCGAATGGCCGCTACCTCTTGGACGGCGTGGAGATCCACTACTACGAGAACGGCAAGAAGCAGTGGGAGGTGACCTGGGCGAGCGGCCGGCGCACGGGCGAGGAAACGCTTTGGGCGCCGAACGGGGACAAGTTCTGGAGCTGGAGCCACGATTCGGCCAACAACGTCAGCACCTGGACGCACTGGTGGAGCAATGGCCGCAAGCGGCTGGAGTCCCAGTGGGACACCAACCCCGTGGCGCGCGATCTTCCCGGCCGCCATTTCCGCGGTCTGGTCGCCAACGGTACGGCGCGGCACTGGGATTCGGCAGGGCGGGAACTCGGAACGTACCGTTTCCTGAATGGCAAGTTGGGCTCGGCGCAACAAGCCGGGCAGACGCCGCAAACCGTGCTGACCTATGAGTTATTCGGCGACGCCAATCTGGAGCACGCTCAAGGGTCGGGTCCCGCGGCGGAGATCGGTCCCATGGACATGGACGTGAGTGTTGACGCCGTCAATGAATCGCAGCAGTGTGTCACATGGTTGACCGGCGGCAGTGCGCCCCGGCCAAGGCGGACGGGTTCCATGTGAAGCCGATCGCTGTGCAAGCGCCCTGCGGAACGAAAGAAAGACACGCCATTGCCATCGAGCGCGGTCTTTTCGCGCCGCCCGACCCCGAGTGGTGGCCCGCGGAGGAGTTCTGATGACGTGCCGGCCGTGGAAGATAACGGAACTGATCGCATGAAGACAAACCGAACGGGTGCGCCGCGCGAGAGATTGCTCTCCGCGCTTGGCCATCGAACACCGGACCGCATTCCGTTCACCTGGGGCTTTGGCGCCACGCCCGAGATGGCGGCGAACCTGCGCGCGCACTTGGCGGCGCAGGGCGTGGACTGGAATGCGCTCCAGGCCGGGACGGAAGACAAGATTCACGTGGCGCCCGACTATCGCGGGCCGGCCTGCGCGAATCCCTCGCTGGGGATCTGGGGCATCCATTTCCGCTCCGCCGATTACGGCGAAGGGCACTATGAGGAGTTCACCGACTTCCCCCTCGCCGGCATGACCACGCCGGAGGCGCTCGATGCCTATCGCTGGCCGGATCCGGATTGGTTTGACTACGCCAGCGTGGCCGCGGCCATTCCCGCCAATCGCACACGGGCCACGCAACTCGGAGCCGGCAATCCCTTTGAGCTGTACTGCTGGATGACCGGGATAGAGGAAGCCCTGATGAACGTCCTGGCGGAACCGGCCCTGGTGCAGCGGGCGTTGGACCGCATTACGAACTTTCTCGATGTCCGCCTGCAGCGCACGCTGGCCGCGGCGCCGGACGGCATTGACCTGGTCTTCTTCGCCGACGATCTCGGCACGCAGCAGGGGTTGCTCATGTCGCGGGACTCCTACCGGGAGGTGCTGCAGCCGTTCCACCGGCGGCTGACGGACACGGTGCGCCGGCTGGCGCCCCGCGCGCACTGCCTGCTCCACAGCGACGGCTCGGTCTTCGACGTCATCCCCGACCTGCTCGACGCCGGGTTCGACACGCTGGAGGCCGTTCAGACTGACGCCGCCGGCATGGAGCCGGGGCGGCTGAAGCGCGCCTATGGTGACCGGCTTTCCTTCCAGGGTGCCATCAGCGTGCAGCACCTCCTGCCGCACGGCACGCCCGAGACGGTGCGGGCCGAATGCCGGCGCCTGGTGGACGTGCTCGGGAAGGGCGGCGGATACATTGCCGCGCCGGCGCACGCCATCCAGGTGGGCACGCCGCCGGAGAACGTTCTGACCATGTTGCGGACCGTGTTGGGAGACAGCGAATACGAAAGCGCCGTGGCGCAGGCGCGAGGGTGAAAGGAACCGACTGAAACGCTATGAAGAAGCACTTGTTTGACAACGATTGGCTGTTTGACCTGGGCGATGCGGGCGAGCCGGGGAAGAACTGCAATGACGCGTCATGGCGCAGGCTGGACCTGCCGCACGACTGGACTATCGAGCTGCCGCGCGGCAAGGACAACCCCGCCGGCGCGGCGGGCGGCTATGTGATCGAAGGCGTGGGCTGGTACCGCAAACATTTCCATGCGCCGCGCGCATGGGGCGACCAGCGCGTGCTCGTCGAGTTCGAGGGCGTTTACCGCGATGCCGAAGTCTGGCTGAACGGCCGTCCACTCGGTGTGCACCCCTACGGCTATACCACCTTTGCGCTGGACCTGACATCGTGCCTGGAACTGGACGCCGACAATGTCCTGGCCGTGCGCGTGAACAACACGCCGCACGGGCACACGCGCTGGTATTCCGGATCCGGCATCTACCGGCATGTCTGGCTGCTGACCGCGCCGCGCGTTCACGTGGCGCACTGGGGCCTGGCGGTCACCACTCCGAAGATCACGGACAAGGCAGCGGTTGTGCAGGCGCGGACAACGGTAGAGAACCGGACGGACACGGACCGTGCGCTGGTCGTGCGCTGGCGGGCCGTCGGCCCGACGGGAAGAACGGTGGCCAAGGGCGAAAGCAGGGGAAAGGTCCAGGCGGGAGCAACCGCGGAATTCAAGCAGCGGCTGAACGTGCGCGCGCCGAAACTATGGTCGCCAGGCAGGCCTGATCTCTACCGGATGGAGACCGAAGTCCATGAGGGCCGGACGCGGCTCGACGGGGACTCGACGACCTTCGGCATCCGCACGATCGCCTTCAACGCCGAACAGGGCTTCGTGTTGAACGGGCGGCCGCTCAAAATGCGCGGCGGCTGCGTGCACCACGATTGCGGCCCCCTCGGCGCCGCATCGATCGACCGGGCCGAGGAGCGCAAGGTCGAAGTGCTAAAGGCCAGCGGCTTCAACGCCGTGCGCTGCGCGCACAATCCGCCCGCGCCCGCCTTTCTCGACGCCTGTGACCGGCTGGGGATGCTCGTGATGGACGAGGCCTTCGACGGTTGGCGCCTGCACAAGGAGCGGAACTTCCACGATTACCACCGTTACTTCGACAAGTGGTGGCGCGAAGATCTGGACAGCATGGTCCTGCGCGACCGCAACCACCCGTCCATCGTGGTCTGGAGTATCGGCAACGAAGTCGAGGAACGCGGCCTGCCGGAAGGCGCCGCCATTGCGGCCATGCTCGCCGCCCGCGTACGCGAATTGGACCCGACACGACCGGTCACGGCCGGGGTCTGTGATATTTGGGGTGTATCCGCATGGGAGAGGGCCGATCCGCTCTTCGCGCAACTCGATGTCTGCGGCTACAACTACCGACTCGATGTGTACCGCCCGGATCATGGGCGTTTCCCGAAGCGTGTGATCCTTGCCACGGAATCTTTTCCATCGCCGCAGTTCGCCTTCGATTACTGGCGGGCGGTCGAGGATCTGCCCTGGGTGGCCGGCGATTTCGTCTGGACGGCACTCGACTACCTCGGCGAGGCGGGAATCGGACACGATCTCCTGGAGGGCGATCGTTTGCCCCTGAAGATCGGCTGGCCCTACACGCTCGCCAACTGCGGCGACCTTGACATCTGCGGCGGCAAGCGCCCGCAATCGTACTACCGGGACGTGCTCTGGAAACGCGCGGAGGCGCCGTATCTCGGCGTGCGCGCGCCGGTGCCCGAGGGGCGCAGGGCCGTGGCCTCCCTGTGGGGGTGGGTGGATCTGCAGGAGAGCTGGAGCTGGGCGGGGTGCGAGGGTAAGACGCTGGCGGTCGAGGTCTACTTCGACTGCGACGAGATCGAGCTGTTCCTCAACGGCCGGTCGGTCGGCAGGGCGCCAGCCGGTCTGGAGGCCAAGCACCGGGCGCTCTTCGACGTGGCGTTCGAACCCGGCGAACTGAAGGCCGTGGCCATTCGCGCCGGCAAGGCGGTGGCGGAGACCGCGCTGATTACGGCCGGCGCTCCGCGCGCCTTGCGCCTCACGGCGGACCGGTCCCGCATCCGCGCGGATCGTAACGATCTCGCGTACGTCACGGTCGAACTGTGCGACCGCAAAGGGCGCCCCGTGCCCGACGGCGCCGATTCGGTCCGGTTCGCGGTTGAGGGGCCCGGCGAGATCTTTGCCGTGGCCAATGCCGATCCCAAGACCGTGGCACCTTACCGCGGCCGGGAACACCGCCTGTGGCGTGGACACGGCCTGGTCGTCCTGCGCCCGAAGGGCCCCGCAGGGAACATCGTGCTGCACGCCATTGCGGATGGGGTGCAGCCGGGCAAGGTTGCAGTGTCCACAACTGCTCCTTGAAAAAGGCCTCTGGCGCGGACTATTCTTAACGATCGGAACGATCCAAGGAACCGAACATGAACGAATTGAGCCCGGATGGAGTCCACGCAATGGCGCCGCGCGACCGGATGTCGCCCGCGGCCCGGAAGATACGCGACACGTATGCCACCACGCCGGGAGCCCCGTTCCTGCAAAAGGAGTTCGGCTTCTACTGCCTGGACCGCTGGATCGGCGAAGGACACCTCCCCAAAGACGACCCCTGGGGACGGATGTGGGAGCTGTTTCAATACCAGCAGGGCAACGCCAAGTGCGACCTGTGGGGCGCCGGCTGGTGCGAGGCGGACTTCGCGCCCGCCTTCGAGGAGAAGGTGCTGGAGGACCGCGGGGAGTACGAGTTGGTGCAGGATCATGCCGGCCGCGCGGTGCTGTGTTTCAAGGGCCGCCGGAGCGGATTCATGCCGGAGTATGTCGATCACCCCGTCAAGGACATGAAGTCCTGGATCGAGAAGTGCAAATGGAGGATGGATCCGAAGACACCGTCGCGCCGGGCCAAGATCGAAGAGACCCGCCAGCGCGCCTTGAGCGGCGCGGCGGAGGGTCAGATCGTCACCCAATGTGTCGCCGGCGGCTACATGTACCTGCGGAGCCTGATCGGGCCCATCGATCAGGGCCGGCATGTCTTCTTCCAGATCGACACGGACGGCTACTGCAATCCGACCATTCCGCTCTACCGGGAAATCGGCGTGGACGTGATGTCTCCCTTCGAGGTGGCTTCCGGGTGTGACGTGGTCGAGATCGGCAGGCAATACCCGTGGCTGGTGATGTCGGGCGGGGTTGACAAGCGGGTGCTCGCGCAGGGGCCCAAGGCGATTGACGCCATGGTCGACCGCATCTTCCCGGCCATGCAGGCGCGCGGCGGCTATATCCCCACCTGCGATCACGGCGTGCCGGAGGAAGTGAGCTTCGAGAACTACCTGCACTACCGCAAGCGTTGTCTCGAGTTCGCCTGACAGCGGAGTGAGGGTCAACGCAAACACGCGGGTTGGACGGCGGCAGAAGAATCGGGTTAGACTGTCGCCGCTGATCGCCGGAGGGGCAGGAAGAGAAATACGGCTCAAGCCGGTGGTGGCGCTCGGCGGGTACATCCCCTGGCCCGATCACCCCATCGCGCCCGACGCCAAGTTCGAGAACGTCCGCTACTACTGCGACCGGATGCGGAAGGTGTTTGGGTGAGTCAAGCCCGTCAGACAGAAACTGTTCGACGGAACAAGGAATGGTGCCATGAGATCCCTGCGCCGTAACGAACGGATGTCCTCAAAGGAGCGCGTGCTGACCACCTTCGCGCACAGGGAACCCGACAGGGTTCCGATCGGGTACTCCGCGAATGCCGGCATCGACCGACGGCTCCGTGAGGCGCTCGACGTGAAGGAAGGCGAGTGGGTGGGCGAAGCGCTGGGCGTGGATTTCCGCCATGTCGGCGCGCCCTACAGGGGTAAGCGCCTCCACCCCGAAGCAAAGGATCGGGGCGTGGATGAACAGTGGGGCATCCGCACCCGTTGGATCGAGCACCCGAGCGGCGGCTATTGGGACTATTGCGACTTCCCCCTTCGCGATGCCGACGAGGACACGGTCGCGAAGTGGCCCATGCCCGACCCCGCCGACTTCGACTATGGCGACGTGGCGGAGGCGTGCAAACGTAACGCCGCGTTTGCCGTCCATACCGGCCACGGCGGTCTGGGGGACATCATCAACATGACGGGCATGCTCCGGACCATGGAGCAGGTGCTGGTGGATTTGATCACCGACGATCCGGCCGGGTTGCTGCTGATCGACCGGCGCATCGACGTGATGGTCGAGACCACCAGGCGAACGCTGGAAGCGGCAAAGGGCAAGATCGATTTCCTCTGGCTGGGCGAGGATCTGGGCACTCAGAATTCGCCGCTCATCAGCCTGGACCTGTTCCGCAGGCACATCCGGCCGCGGCACCAGCGCTTCATTGATCTCGCCAGGTTCTACGGGATTCCCACGATGATTCACACCTGCGGTTCCAGCAGTTGGGCTTACGAGGACTTCATAGAGATGGGGATGAAAGGCGTGGACACGCTTCAGCCCGAAGCCAGGGACATGTCGCCGGAGTATCTCAAGAAAACGTTCGGCGGACGCCTGTTCTTCCACGGCTGCATCTCGACCGCCGGCCCGGTGGCCTACGGCACCCCGGAGGAGGTCACGGAATACTGCCGCCGGACGCTGGACATCATGATGCCCGGCGGCGGGTACTGTTTCGCGCCGACTCACGCGCTGCAGGACAATTCCCCGACGGAGAATGTCCTGGCCATGTACGAGGCGGCGCACACGTACGGACGGTAATCCCGCGGAAATGCTCGTCACCTATGATCAAACGCGACAGCGACGGGTTCTCGACGGTGGTTCTGGGAAACTCGTTCATTGGCTGCTCCTTGATTGTCTATCACGCCTGCGGTTTCCGGAACGAGCGTTACCTGTGCGCGGTCTATAAGAAGGCGACCGGCCGCACCCCGGGCCAGCAGCGGCGACAGGACTCGACAATTTCAGGCGGGGTACAACAGATTGCGCACTCAGATGCGAGGATGCCATGACAGACCACAATTGCTTCCGCTGGCCGCGCGGTCAGCAGTGCGCCGTGTCGCTGACCTACGACGACGCGCTCACCGTCCACCACGAGAGCGTCGCGCCGTTCCTGGCGTCGCGGGGCCTGTCGGCGACCTTCAACGTGGTTGCCCACAACGGATTCACGGAAAACACGGAAGCCTGGAAGCGCGTGGCGGCGCTCGGCCATGAGCTGGGCAACCATTCCCTCTTCCATCCCTGCCGCCGCGACCCCCCGGAAAGCTACCCGTGGCTGGCGCCGCACTACGACCTGTGTCACTACACCCGCCAGCGCTGGTCCGACGAACTGCGCGTGGCGAACTGCCTGCTGGAGATGATCGACGGGCGCTCGGAGCGCACCTTCGGCAACACGTGTTGCCACACGACGATCGGGCAGGGCGAGCACGAGACGCGGTTTGACGATATCGTCGCGGCCCTGTTTGTCGCCGCGAGAGGGCCGCTGAACAATGCCGTCGTCCGCCCGGATACGCTGCGGTACAGCGCCCTGGGCCATTTCTCGGGCGATGCCAGGACGGCCGCGGAACTTCAGCGGCTTGTCGAGCTCGCCCGGAGCCAGGGGGGCTGGATCATTTTCATGTTTCACGGAGTCGGCGCGGGCACGCACAATCTGTTCATCGACGGCGAACAGCACGGCCGCTTCATCGAATGGCTCTCCGCGCAGGCCGGCCAGGTCTGGACCGCCTCGATGGTGGAAGTTGCCGGGCACCTGCGCCGGGCCGGATACGCGGCCGCGCCATGATCGGGCGGCGGGCCGCGGCGTCGGGGGCGGGGCATGACTGATTCTCCCGAGGTCACAACACCTTTGCCCGGAATGTCCAATGACGAAACACCCAAGCACGAATGAATTCCGAATGACGAAATCCGAGTTCGTCATTTGAATCCGCAACGACATATGCGGATAGACGAAGCAGCCCCAGGGGCGGGGGGCATCAACGGCATTGACATGCTCCGCTCGCAAGCCAAGGATATGCCGCCCGAACAAAGGAACGGTGAGCTATGCGAGCATGGACCAATTTCCATTGTCACACCAGGATCGACGATTCCTGCGAGAAGGAGCTGACGCTCGAGTACTACGCCGGAATCCTGGGCGACAAGGTGCGCCGCGTGGTCATCACCGACCACGGATTCATGCAGTACTTTCACAATGTGGTCACGTGGGAAGCGCTCTGGCGGGGCTGGTTCATGGAGGACCCGTCCTGGTTCGACAGGTCCAGGGAAATCGGCGATCGGCGGTTTCGCGACGCCATGAAGGCGGTGCGGGATCTGAACAACCCCAACATCTTCTTCGGCATCGAGACCGACGTGATGCGCGACGGCCGGTTCACGCACGATCCCGCCATGACCGACGAATTCGACGTGATCCTTTGCGGCCCGCATTTCCTGCCGTGGATCGAAAAGATCGACGACGTCAAGGGGAAGGAAGAGGCCTGGCTGGACTACATGGAGATGCTGCTGGCCAGGCCGGAGATCGACGTGCTGGCGCATCCCTTCCGCCGCCTGTCCGCCTTGACCGGCGGGGTCGTCTCGGACGACACGGTGACGCGCCTGATGGGGTGGGTCGAAAAATGCGGCGTGACGCTCGAACTGAACTCGAACGCCAACACCCCGGAGACGGCGGAAACGCGGATGTTGCGGTTTGCGGCCGAGCGGGGAACGCCGATCGTGGTGGGGACGGACGCGCACCACCGCGCGCAGGTTGCGGATTTCACCATCGCCGAACAGCGCATTGCCGCCGCCGGCCTCACCGTCGAAGACCTGAACATTCAGGAAGTCGAGGCCTTCCTGGCGCGAAAGGGGCGGCGCGACACCGCCGCGTCGCGGCCGAAGGCGATGCGCCCCCGCCGGCCTCGCGCGGGGAAGGACGGATCGCGGACGCGGGGCAAGCGGGCGCGCGCCGCGGGCCGTGAATCGTCCGGGTAGACCGGAGACGCGGGGCACGATGATCTACGATACTCTGATTGACCGCCGCGACGGCTTTATCGGCCCGCGGCACTGGCTGGGAAACCTGCGCTGGGTCGCCGAGGAGACGGCCGCGGCGGGGTATCTCGTGTTCCGGACAGCCCCGCTCAACGCCGGCGAGTGCGATCTCTGGAAGGTGCCGCTGCTGGAGGCGGGAGCGTTCGCCGACATTGCCCTGGATGCGGAGAAGCGCAAGGCCGGCGCCCCGGAGGCCAACAGGGAACCGCCGTCCGCCGTGCGGACGCTCTTCGGACTGAAACTGGACGGCATCGGCAAGCCGAAAGCCTGCGCCTACCGCCCGGACGGCCTGGAGGTCGCCGCGGCGTCGGGCAGTCTCTCCCTGTTCCTGCCGTACGAACGCTACGGCGCCGTCATCGAAGGAAAGCTTGCGGCGGATGCCGGGCTGGCCTTCCTGTCCCGCGCGCAGACCGGCAGGCACGCGGCGGCAGACATCCGCTTTGCCGTCGAGCAGGCGCCGGGCCGTATCGTCTGGAACGACGGCGCCTGCACGGTTGTCTTCCGCCATGCCGGGCGACTCATCCCGCGCGCGGGCGGCGGGTTCGATCTCTGCGGCGCGTCCGACGGGACGCTGCGGCTGGCGGTCACGTTTCACGCTGACAGGGCGCAGGCGCTGGCCGAGGCGGAAGCGATGTTCGCCGATCCCGCCGGCGCGCGGAACGAAAGCCGGGCGGCGTGGGAGGACTACCTCGCATCGTGCCCAGTGGCGCGTCTGCACGGCGGCTACACGTGGCACAAGCCCGATGGAACGGCAGTTACGTGTTCCGCGGACGAGATCGCGCGGCGGCAGTACTGGCAGTGGTGTGTGACGCTTGTGAACGTCTATGACCTGCCGTTCAACGACCTCAAGGCCTACATGGCGCCGGACAAGACAATCTGGTTCGGGGTCTGGAGCAACGACGGCGGCGAGGCCCTCTTCGGTCTGGCGCATACCAACCGCCGCGACCTGGCGCGCAAGTGCCTGGCCGAATACGTGCGCACCGCGGTCGCGGCGGACGGGACGTTGTGCTGGTACCTGCATGCGACCGGCGTCCGGTGCCTCGGAAATCCCGGCGACTCCGGGTTCTTCTCCCACGGCGTGCCGGCGTTCGTCACGGCGCTGGCCGAATACGTGGAGCAGGCCGGCGACCCTTCGATCCTGGACGAACCGGCCGGGGAGGGGGGCACGGTCTGGGAAAAGACCCGGCGCTACATGCGCAACGTCTACGCGCATCGCGACGGCGACCGTGACGGCATCGTCGAGTGGCGCAATCTCTGGGAGGGCGGGGCGGACGACAAGGTCGGCTGCTTCTTCAGCAAGGCCAACCTGAAGGAATGGATCTACACTGTAACCACGCAGGAACCCGGCGCGGTGGCGTCCTTCTACCGGGAGAACCAGCGCCCGCAGACGAACTTCTACGAACTCAACTTCTTCCTGGGCGCGCTGCGGGCCCTGGAGCGGCTGGCGCGGCTGAAACGGGACGAGGCCGCCGCCCGGTACGCAGGCGAGCGTTTCGCGGCAACCTGCGCCACGGTGGAACGCCGCCACTGGCACGAGCAGGACGGCTTCTACTACGACTGGGATGCGACCGCCGGGAAACTGATCCGCGTCAAGAACCAGGACGCGTTCTACCTGCCGTACCATCTCGGCAACCCGGCGCGCGCCGGGCGGCTTTTCGAGCACCTGGACAACCCCGAAGAGTTCGCGTTGCTCTACACGCCCACCCTGGCGAAGAACGAGAAGGGGTTCCGGCCGCACGGCTACTGGAGCGGCGGCTACTGGCCGCGCGAAGCGGTCTACATCGCCCGCTCGCTGGCGGCCTGCGGGCGGCGCGAAAAGGCGGTGGAACTGCTGGTCAAGGCAATCTGCTGCGCGGGCGGCAAGGTCATTCCCGAGAACATGGACCCGATCACGGGTCATGACTCGACGCACGTCACCGGCATGGCCTACAACGCCGTGAATGTGCTGGCCCTGGCGCAGTTGTGCGGGGCCTGACTGCATGACGACAACCCAACCCGGGTGTAACGATCTCGCGCTCCGGTCGGACGATGTGACGGGGACAAACACGGGAAAGGCGGCGTTATGAGAAAATCACGTGCGTCATGGATGCGTCGGGGCAAGTTCGGCGTGATGGTACACTGGTGCGTGCCGAAAACCCCACCGCAGTTCGGCAAGCGTATTACGGACATCAATAAGGCCACTGACCGGTTCGACCTGGACCGGTTCATCAAGGATTTCCGCCGGACGAAGGCGGACTGGCTCATCTTCACGATCGGACAACTGACGGGGTTCGCGAGTCCGAACAGCGCCATGGATCGTCTGGTCGGGCCGGGGCACTGTACCCGACGCGATCTGGTTCTGGAAGTTGCGCAGGCGGTGAAGAGACTGGGCAAGCGGTTCATCGCCTACATGCCGACGATGCTAAGTGGCAAGAAGTTCCCTTGCGGGCCGGTGCGTCTGTCCGAACGGGAATTCCATCGGCAGTTCTCCGCGGTGATTGAGGAGTATGCCCTGCGATTCGGGAGAAATCTGGACGGCTGGTGGTTCGACGGCGGCTCTGTGGACCCGGAATTCCACGGGGCCCTGGTCAGCAGGCTTCGCGCCGCGCGCGCCGGCAATCCCGCTGCGGCCGTGACTTTCAACAACGGTTCGCTTTGTCTGGGCTTTTCCCAGCCCTTGATCCCGGATCAGGACTACCTGTCCGGCGAGTCCGAGTTTCTGCTGAAGGGGAAGATCCGTTACGGTCGCGGCACGGACGTTCTGACGCTTCTTCCGGCCGGTGCCTCCAGGAAGCCCGCCATGGGACGCGCGGTCACGGATTGCATTGGCTATGTGAGCACGTTTCCCCTGCCGCCGCCGCCGGCCACCTGCCTCTGGCACGCCCTGATCCCGATCGATGCCATGTGGGAACACCGCATCCCGTTCAACTACGACTGGCAGAAGTCGCCGTTCCCCTGGGTGGCGCCCAAGCCGCACCAGATGGAGAAGCCGCTCTACACGGTTGCCGATCTGGAGACCGTGGTGCGGGAGTTCAAGGCCGTTGGAGGCGGTGTCACCTTCAACGCGGGCATCTTCCAGGAGGGCGGATTGGGGCCCGACACGGTCAGCCGGCTGGCCCAACTCGCCGCGCGCCTGCGTTAGCCGCATGCCTGGGTGCGTGCATTCGACAGCGCAAGGTGTTGCCATAGAGGATGATGAGTATCAAGAGATCCATCTTATGCCTACTTAGAGCCGGTTTTGTTCGCGCGGAATTGACTCCTAAGCCGGCATGATGCGATAGTCGTTGCATGCCGAACGCATCGAGATAGCAGCCAAAATCCATGCGTCAGTTGGCCTTAACATGTTCGTGAAAGACAAGATAACGTGTCGAATGCAGGATGATCCTACCCTGGATCTGTCTTCGTATTGTACGCACGTGCCGCTGATGGCGCGCATGCGTCTCGACTTGTTCACGGAGCGGGCCTTCCGCCTGCGCATGTCGCGCATGCAGGGCGACGACCCGTTTCCACCCGCCTACGAGATCCCGTTTGCCGTGGGCAAGCACGCGAACTGGGCGCCGGTGCCGTTCACCCGCGCCGAGGACGCCGAGGAAGTGGTTGTAACGACCGCGGTCCTGCGAATCCGGATCGCCAGGTTCGATCTGCGGTTCACGGTCTGGACCGCCGACGGCAGCCGGCGCATCTGCCCCTCGGGCGGGCCGGTGTACGGCATGTTCAAGGACGGTTACACGCTCTTCGACTCCGCCAGCGCGTTCAACGAGGAGAACCTGAACGATCCCAACGCGCACTGGTTCTACAACCCCGAGACCGGCCGCTACTGCGACACCTACCTGGCGCCGTCGCCGGAGAACTCCGAGCACCGCTGGAACGAAATCCACGACCAGTTCTTCATCTACGGGCCGGACTACCCTGCGCTTTTCGCGCAGATGAACGAGCTGATCGGGCCGGAACCGCTGCCGGAAAAGAAGGCGTTCGGCTTCTTCCAGACGCAGCACTTCGCGGAGCACGGTTCGCAAGAGCGGCTGATGACCGTGGCGCGCGAGCTGCGCCGGCGCGGGATCCCGTGCGACACGCTGATCTTGGATTTCGAGTGGGGCGACGCGGTTTTCACGGACAAGGGCCCCCGCATGGGCGAGAGCCTCGACTGGGCCCCGAAGTACCGCGCCCCGCAACTGCCCGCGGACATGCTCGCGGAACTGCGCGCCATGCACTTCGACGTGATGCTGATCTACCACAGCGCGCCGAAGTTTCCCAACCGCGCGCACCAGGCCTGGACGCAGAAGGAGTACATGGAGGAAGTCTGGTGGTCCAAACTGCGCGAGCGCATGGCCGAGGGGGTCCGCGGCGTCTGGATGGACACCCGCCGCAACGACGTCACGGACTCGGTCATCTACACCGGCATGCAGAAGGAGCTCGGCTCCGAACGCCGCGCCCTGATGCTGGGCGCCCACGAGATGTTCCGCGTCCGCTGCTGGGACAACCTGCCGGTCAAGCGCCGGCCGTGGGACCACCTGGTCGGCGCGCGGCGCTATCCGATGGACTGGACCGGCGACTGCGCCTACGACTGGGATGAGCTGAAGTGGCAGGTACGCGCCATCACCAACCAATACGGCAGCATGCGCGGCTACAACTACATCACCACCGACTCCATGGGACTCGACTGGAAGATCCAGGCCCGCTGGCTGCAGTTCACCGACTTCCTGGCCTTCTCCCGGTCGCACACCGCCAAGCCCTGGGACGGCGGCATGCCGTCGTGGAACATGGCCGACCTGATCCGCTACGACAGGGTGGCGGAAAAGACGCAGGTGGCGGACAACCTGGGCCCGACCGATCGCCCGACCGCCGAAGCCAGCATCCGGAAACACCATCTGCTCCGCTACCGGCTGATTCCATACCTCTACTCGCACGCGCTCCTGAACTACCGCACGGGAATGCCGGTCTGCCGGCCGATGCTGCTGGCGTTCCCGGAAGATCCCAACTGCAACGCCGACCAGTGGCCGTACCAGTATCTCTTCGGCAGCGAACTGCTCGTGGCGCCGGTCTGCGCGGACGTGACGGCCTGGCCGATCTACCTGCCGGGTGGCGCACGCTGGATGGATTGGTGGACCGGCCGCGTCCACGAGGGGGGGCAGACGCTTCAGCACGACGTCTCCGACGTCAGCACTCTCCCGCTCTTCCTGCGCGAAGGCGGTGTATTGCCGATGCAGCCGGAATGTCAATGGATCGAAAGCGGCGCGGCGCCGGAACGGTTGTGCCTGACGCTCTTCCCGCCCGCCAAGGGGCAAAGCTCGCGACTTGAACTGCTGGAAGACGACGGCACTTCCCTGCGCTACCAGCGGGGCGAGGTGGCCATCACCCCGATTGTCTGCGCGGCTGATGCGGGCGGGCTGCGGATCGAGGTCGGTCCCGCGGCTGGAACCTGTCGCGGCGCCCCGGCGCAGCGGACGTGGAACCTGGAGGTGCGGGCCCTGGCGGCCGCGCCGAAGCGCGTGCTCTGCGGCCCGGAGACGCTCGCACGGGCCGATGGCGGCACGGCGGCGGGCGCCTGGTCGTGGGATGCGGTCAAGGGGATGCTGACGGTCTGCGGCCGGCCAACGGCCGCGGCGGCGGGTGTTGTGTTTCAGACAGGCTGAATTGATGTCTGCATTGCCGGTCCATTCTCCTCGTTGCCGGCCGCATTGGCAGCCGGCCTTCTTTGCGCCGCGCAGGGCGCGGCGGAAATGGGCCACAGGCTACGTGCGCCGCCGGAGGAGGTCAAGTCCGACGCGGATTTGGGGCCCGCGTCATGCCTTGTCAGAGTACCGTTCCCGTGCCACTATCCGCCGCCGGTCAGATGGGTGAGGCGAGGCGGATTCACGCTCTCTTGAGGTCGCAGAGAAAGAAGGAAAGGATCGAACTGATGGACATCACACCTTGTCGCCAACCCTGGAAGGGAACCATGACCGGCCGGGAGCGGTTCAACGCGCAGATGCACTACAAGCCGCTCGACCGCACCGTGAACATGGAGTTCGGCTACTGGGAGGAGAACTATCAGCTCTGGTCCATGTTCAAGAAGAACGGGATCAAGAACGAGTGGCAGGCCAACCGCTATTTCAGCTTCGACCGCGTCGACTCGCTGTGGTTGAACACGTGGATGCACCCGCCCTTCCCGTCGAAGGTCGTCGAGGAGACCGCAACCACGCGGATCATGATGAACGGCGACGGCCTGCTGGCCGAGGTGCCCAAGGACGGGCACGACACGATCCCGCACTACATCAAGGCCTCGATCGTCACGCCCGACGACTGGAAGAGGTGCAAGGAAGAGCGTTTCCGCCGGGACGACCCGGTCCGCAAGGTGGATGTTGAGTGGCTGAGGAAAGCGCACCCCGAGGACCGCGACTACCCGCTCGGCATTTACTGCGGCTCGATGATCGGGAATATCCGGAACGTGCTGACCTTCGAGGGGCTTGCGTACGCCTGCTACGACTACCCGGAGATGGTCGAGGACATGGTCGAGACGGCGTGCGTGCTGGTGGAGGACCTGCTGGACCAGGTTCTGCCGCACATCCAGTTCGACTATGCCGCCGGATGGGAGGATATCTGCTTCAAGAACGGCCCGATCGTCTCGCTCGATTTCTTCAACGGCGTGGTCGTCCCGCGCTATGAGCGCATCGGCCGGAAGCTGCGCAAGGCCGGGATCGACCTCTGGTACACCGACTGCGACGGCGACGTGCGGCCGCTGATTCCGGGCTTCCTCAAGGCCGGCATCAACTGCCTGTTCCCGTTTGAAGTCATGGGCGGCGGGCACCCGGCCGACCTGCTGAACGAGTTCGGCAAGGACCTCCGGATCATGGGCGGCTTCGACAAGATCCAGATGATCAAGGGCAAGGAGGCCATCAAGGCCTATATGAAAACGCTCGTGCCGCTCGTGGAGCGCGGCGGCTTCATCCCGTTCTGCGACCACCGCTGCCCGCCGGACGTGAAGGAAGAGGACTACCTCTATTATCTCGACCTGAAAGAGCGGACGTTTGGGATGAAGGGGTGAGGTCGATAGTGAAGAGCCCCATGCTGCCATCCGACCACCAGGCGGCCGTGCGGCGCGTGCTGGCCTTGGGGCGGGGCGGCGCCCCTGCCGCCTTGCCGGAACTGACCGCCATGTTGCGTACGCCTTCGAACGAGGTTCAACGTCTGGCGGTTTCGGCCATCGGCAAGTTGGCCGAGTTTGGCGCCGACGCGGAAGCGGCCGTAGCCGCGCTGGCGCCGCTGGCCATGAAGGCGCGGCACCCGCAGACGCAGCAGTACGCCATTCGCGCGCTGAAGAAATATGCCGGGGCAGCTCGGGCGCATGTGGGGGACCTGCGCGACCTGGCCCGCAACCCCGCTCAGCGCGACTACGTGCGCGCAGCGGCGGCCACTGCGGCCGATGTCATAGAGGAAGCTGCCGCGGATGCGTTGGCCGGCGTGAAGCACCGGTGTCAGCGGTGCGCCGCGCAGGCTTCCTCTGAAGAGGAAGGGAAACGATTGATTTCGGTGTATCCGCGCGACTTGCCGCAACTGGACGATTGGCTTTCGGCGAAGCTGCGGCTGTTCGGGTTTTGCACACAGCATTGACGCGCTTCGCTCGCCAATGTCGGATGCCAGGCATTGGCAAGCGACGCGAGTCAATGCGACATGTGGACGAAGAAAGGGAACAGATGACCCAAACGCCCCCCTCCAACCCCCGCGACCGCCTTCGCTTCGACGAAGCCTGGCGCTTCGCCTTCGGCCACGCCGCCGATCCGAAGCTCGACTTCAACTTCGGCATCGACCACGCGATTTTCACGAAAACCGGCATTTCCACCGGCGTGCTCAGCCCCAAGTTCGACGACGCCGGCTGGCGGCTGCTCGATCTGCCGCACGACTGGGCGGTGGAGCTGCCGTTCGACGAGTCGGCGGTCTTCCATCACGGCTTCAAGCCGGTGGGGCGGGGGTGCCCCGCCACCACCATCGGCTGGTACCGCAAGAGCTTCGAGATTCCGGCCGCCGATTCCGGCCGCCGCATCACCCTGGAATTCGACGGCGTCTTCCGGGACTGTTCCGCCTGGCTCAACGGCCATTACCTGGGCCGGAACGAGAGCGGCTACGGCAACTTCCAGTACGACTGCACGGAGTTCACCTTTTTCGGCGCGAAGAATGTGCTGGTCGTGCGCGTTGACGCTTCGCATTTCGAGGGCTGGTGGTATGAGGGCGCCGGCATCTACCGCCACGTGTGGCTGGTCAAGACCGCGCCCGTGCACGTGGCGCACCGGGGCGCCTTCGTGCGGGCGAAGCCCGGCCGCGGCCGCGCCGCCCTCCGCGCGGACATCGCGCTGGCCAACGAGAGCGATGACGCGGCCGCCGTCACGGTTCGCGGCGAGGTGCTGGATGCGCGGGGCAACGTGGTCCGGACCTGCGAGGCCGGCGAGGTGGAGCTTCCTGCCTGGGGCCGACGGGACGCCACGCTGAAGACGTCGCTCCGGAACCCCGCGCTCTGGTCGCTGGAAACGCCCAATCTCTACACCTGGCGGACAACCGTCCGGCAGGACGGTCGCGAAGTGGACCGCCTCGATACGCCGTTCGGCATCCGCTCCATCCGCTTCGACCCGGACAAGGGGTTTTTCCTCAACAACAGGCCGGTGAAGATCCGCGGCACGTGCAACCACCAGGACCACGCCGGGGTGGGGGTGGCCCTGCCGGACCGCCTCCAGGCCTACCGGGTGGAGCGGCTCAAGGCGATGGGGTGCAACGCCATCCGCACGTCGCACAATCCGCCGACCCCCGAACTCCTGGACGCCTGCGACCGGCTGGGGATGCTGGTCATGGACGAACACCGCATGGCCGGCGTCAGCCGCGAAATCCTGGGCCAGCTCGAACGGCTGGTCCGCCGCGACCGCAACCACCCCAGCGTCATCCTCTGGTCCATCCTCAACGAGGAGCCGATCCAGTGGACGGAACTGGGCAATCGCGTGGCCGCGCCCATGGCGCGGCTGGTCAGGCGCCTCGATCCCACCCGGCCGGTCACGGCCGCCGCCTGGGGCGGCAAAGGCTACTTCGGCGTCGTGGACGTGCTGGGCGTCAACTACATCCATCTCGGCGACATGGATCAGCTCCACGCCGAGCACCCCGATGAGCCCATCTGCGGCACGGAGGAGGGCAGCGTCCTGACCACGCGCGGCATCTACGAGAAGGATGCCGCCAAGGGGTACGTGACGGCCTACGACCTGGAGTTCCCCGCGCAATGGGGCAAGCCGTCGCGGGTGTGGGTTCCCTTCTTCGAGAACCGGCCCTTCCTGGCCGGCGCCTTTGCCTGGACGGGCTTCGACTACCGGGGCGAACCGGCGCCGCACGACAAGTGGCCGTGCGTCGTTTCGAATTTCGGCATCCTGGACAACTGCGGGTTCGCCAAGGACAGCTTCTACTACTTCCAGTCGTGGTGGACGTCCCAAACCGTTCTCCATCTCCTGCCGCACTGGAACTGGCCGGGGCGCGAGGGACAGGAACTCGACGTCTGGTGCTACAGCAACTGCGACGAGGTCGAGCTCTTCGTCAACGGCCGGAGCCTGGGCCGCAAAGCCATGGAGCGGTTCGGCTGTCTTTCCTGGAAGGCGCCCTATGCGCCCGGCGCCCTGCTGGCGAAAGGGTACAAGCGACGCAAGCTCATTGCGGAGAAGCGCGTGGCAACCACCGGCGCGCCGGCCGCCGTTCGGCTCACGCCCGATCGGGCGGTCATTGCCGCGGACGGCAGGGACGTGTCGGTCGTTACGGTGGCGGTGCTGGACGACAACGGGCTGGTCGTGCCCACGGCCGGCAACGAGGTGAGCTTGGAGCTCACCGGCCCCGGCAGGATCATCGGCGTGGGCAACGGCGACCCCTCCTGCCACGAGCCGGACAAGTTCCTCCCCGCGCCCGGCGAACAGCCCTGGAAGCGCAGCGTATTCAACGGCCTTGCGCAGATCATTGTTCAAGCCGGAAAGAAACCCGGCCCGCTCCGCCTGCGGGCCGCGGCGAAGGGCCTGCGGCCCGGCGCCGTCACGATCGGCTGCCGGCGGAACGGATGAACCCGGAAAGAGCAGTTCGGTCGCGCCGGCGCGCGGCCGACCTGCTCTTTTCAGATTTCGACATTCGGACTTCTTTCGGGCTTGGGTATTTCGTCATTCGTCATTTCTTCCGCGACCCCTTCGGAATCGGATTGCGAACCGCCCCGTCTTTGCCTACGCTGTTTCACGTCGGACGCGCCGGCGGGGCAACTCTTTCTCGGCCGCGGAACGTTGCCGGCCGGCGCTGCCGAGACACGTTGTTTCTGAAACCCGAAACCTGACACCTGACACCTGGAACCTGAAACCTGACACCTGACACCTGAAACCCGCTCACCAGAAAGCTTTCTCGCACGGAACCCGGATCTACGCCATGGGACCCCGCGCCGCCAGCCGCAGCCGCGATCGCGCGTTCCCGCTTCGCCCCGCGAGGCGGCGGGGACGGCCCCGACGCCTTTTCGGCGCCCTCCTGGGGCTCCTGGCATTGACGGGCTGCGGGCGGCCGGACGCCGGCCGCGGAACGGGCGACATCCTGGCGCCGGACGAGCGCGCGTGGCTCGACGCGCGAGAAGGGCGACTGGTTATCGCGCCCGACCCGCGCTGGCACGGCGCCGCCGACGGGCCCGTCGCCCACGCCGGCATGGAGACGGATTTCGTCGGCCTGCTGCAAGAGAAGCTCGGAACGCGTTTCAGCACGTACATCGCGCCGACCAAGGAGGAGTTCGACCGCGCCCTGTCGGAGAAACGCGTCGATATTCTGCAGGCCGTCCGCCCCGCGCCGGCCCTCGAGGCGGACTGGCTGTTCACCCGCCCGTACCTGAACGTGCCGGTCGTCCTCCTGGTGAACGCCGCGCACAGGGAATCGCTCAAGGTCGGAGAACTGGAGCGCCTGCGCCTGGCCGTGGGCCGGAAATACGCCGTGGGCGATTTCGTGGCGGACACGTACCCGGAGCTGACCGTCACCCCGACGAAGAGCGACCTGGACGCGCTGCTGGACCTGTCGCTGGGGCAGCTCGACGTGGTGGTCATGGACCTCGAGACGGCGTCGCGGCATATCGAGGAGCAGGGCCTGGCAAATCTCCGCATCGCGGGGCGGCTGGGCCCGACCTACGAGTTCAGCATGGCGTGCCGGGGCGACGAACCGGCGCTCCGGCGCATATTGGACAAGGGCCTGGAACGCATCACGGAGCGGGAAAAACGCCGCATCTACGACAAGTGGCTGCGGTTGGGCGCCGTTCCCTTCTATCTCAGCCGCGTCTTCTGGACCTGGGTGGCGGGGGGACTGGCGGCGGCCCTGGCGGTCATCGCCGCGATCCTGATGTGGAACATGACGCTCCGGCGCCAGGTCCGGCGGGCCACGGCGGATCTGCGGCGCGAGCTGACCGAGCGGAAACGGGCCGAGGAGGCGCTCGCCCGCGCGCACGGCGAACTGGAGAAACGCGTCGCGGAACGGACGCGCGAGCTGGCGGAAGCGAACCGCAGCCTGAAACGCGAAATCGGCGAGCGCCGCCAGGCCGAACGCGAAGTGCTGGAGATCGGCGGCGAGGAGCGCAAGCGCATCGGCCGCGATCTTCACGACTCGCTGGGACAGGAGCTGGCCGGCATCGCGTGCCTGGCCGAAGTCATGTCCCGGCGCCTGGCGACGTCCGGATCTCCCGAGTCGGGGGATGCGTCCAGGATCGCGACGCTGATCGAGGACGCCGTCGCGCACGCCAAAACCATCGTGCGCGGCCTGATGCCGGTGGATATCGCCGAAGAGGGCCTCGCCCACGCCCTCCGCCGCCTGGCGCGGGAATCGTCGCTGCTGCTCCGCATCGAGTGCTCTTTCGAGGCCGACGGGCGCGCGCTGGTCTACAGCAACGACGTGGCGACGAACCTGTACCGCGTCGCCCAGGAAGCGATCGCCAACGCGGCCAGGCACGGCGGCGCCACGCGCGTCGCCATGCGGCTGTCCGTCGGCGACGAAGAGGGGACGCTGACCGTCCGGGACAACGGCAGGGGCATGGCCGGACAGCGGCCGGAAGGCGGGATGGGATTGCGGATCATGCGCTACCGCGCGGAGATGTGCGGCGGCGCGCTGCGCATCGAGCCCGCCACGCCGACGGGAACCGCGATATACTGCACGTTTGCCAACCGGCCCGCCGGCCCGCCGGACGGGCCGCCCGAAGCCGGGGCGTGAGGCCGGGGGCCGCGCGGGCGCCGGCGAGGGTAGTGTGAAGAGTTTTTGTGAAATAGGGAAAAAATGATTGGTGGACGATTACGGGATGCTCCTTATTGTCGCGACACGCTCTCTCGCGGAGCGGAACGGCTTTGCCGTTCCGGCCGGAACCGCAAGCGGTTCCGCTCCGTGTGCGTGTCGAGACAATTGAGAGACGGCCAATACACAGGGAAACGCGCGGTCAGGTTTGCCGGACGGCCGCGCGAAAGAGGAACGAGCCGATGAAAACGCCCGCCCCATCCGCGGACCAGGGAACCGCGGCGGAACCGCAATGCCGCATCCTCATCGTGGACGACCATCCGCTCCTGCGGGACGGTCTCTCGCGCCTCATACAGTCCGAGCGCGACCTGGTCCTGTGCGGGCAGGCGGAAGACGCCGCCGCCGCTTTGCGACGGATCGAAGCGGACCCGCCCGACGTGGCGGTGATCGATATTTTTCTGCACGGTTCGACCAACGGCATCGAGCTGACCAAGACCATTCTCGCCAGGTACCCTCGCGTCAAGGTGCTGATCCTGTCCATGCATGACGACGCGACCTACGTCGAACGGGCGTTCAAGGCGGGGGCGAGCGGATACGTGACCAAGCAGGAAGTGTCGCGCGTGATCCTGGACGCCATCCGGACGGTCCGGTCCGGCGGAACGTTCACAAGCCAGGGCATCTCGGGCCTGCCGCCGGCCGGTCCCGAACCCGCCGCGGCCAGGCAAAAGCGCCGGGGCATCGAAGCGCTGACCGATCGCGAGCTCGAACTGCTCGAACTGCTCGGGCGCGGGTTCTCCCGCGCGCAGATCGCCGACCGGCTCCACCTCAGCGTCAAGACCGTCGAAGCGCATCGGCAGAACCTCCGGGCCAAACTGGGGCTGAAATCGTCGGGCGAACTCATGCGCTACTCCCTGCGCTGGATCGAACGCGGCGGCGAAAGATCGTACGACTGACCTCCACGCACGCGATGGCCGACAAGGTGCGGATGGCTGGCTTCGGGATGCTGCCGTCGAATGCCGGCCCGGGCGATGTCGCATGCCATCTCGTGCAGTTCGAGAGCGATCGCCAGACGCTGCGCTCCGGACATGTTCCGATACCGCGCAATCTGGACTTCCAGGGCCGTCGCGGAGTTCACGCCAGATAGCGTAACACGAATCCGGAATTCCCTTCGTTATCCGTAATCGTCGCCCGTAATCGTCGATCGGTTTCTGACCGTTCCCGCCGTCGCCAGGCACCGAAAAGTTGCGAAAAGATCGCGGACCGATCCGATGCGGACGGCGTTCGTTCGGATTTCGACATTCGGGCTTCTTTCGGGCTTGGGTATTTCGAGCTTCGTCATTGCCCCCGCGACCCCGGGAGATCGCCAGGAGCGGCAAATGCCCCCGGTCTTGCATCGACAAAGTGTCAACAAAAATGTGGCCAAAAGATAGGGCAAAGCCCTAGATGAAAAAGCTTGACCCCTCCCGCCGCCCGGCGGGAAAATTACGCACATGAAGCTGGGATAGCGCCCGATCCGAGCAGGGCGCGAAGACCGGCGGGAACGCCGGCGCGGAACAGGACGACAGCGATGAGCAGGCCCGGAACGAAGGCGTCAGAAGCTGTGAAAAAGAGCGTCGGACGGCACGGAGGCCGTCCCTCCAGGTTCTCAATCATGCCGTTTTTCGATGATTCTGGAGGGTCGGGCTTGCCCCGCCGAAGCTTCCCAGCGAAGGCGGGCTCCGTCCCGACCATCTCGGGGCCAGCGAGGCGTACGATGAGACACGGGATGACGGATCGCGGCTGGCGGACGGTTTCGTGTTGCGCAATTCGTGTCTTGACCCCTCCCCACGCAATATGGCATCATGGCGCCGTGAATGGGACGCAGAGGCGAGATCTGCCGCCGCTGACGCGCTTCCCGGCGCGTCTTGTCGCGCCTGCGTACCCCCCCCCCCCCCCCCCCCCCCCCCCCCCCCCCCCCCCCCCCCCCCCCCCCCCCACCCGCGCCCCCCACCC
>Ga0194125_10003349_pt1 | contig 26000 bp, 24 predicted proteins | sample TA2KigC250mmetaG_FD_148626 | JGI IMG/M metagenome (GOLD analysis project Ga0194125, IMG submission 148626) | Freshwater microbial communities from Lake Tanganyika, Tanzania - TA2015034 Kigoma Deep Cast 250m | ecosystem: Environmental > Aquatic > Freshwater > Lake | place: Tanzania: Lake... | reverse complement strand
CATCAATCCTCCCAGGGATTCAATTATCGAAACCGCTGATTCGCTTAATCTTTTCAAAGCCACTTCCTTGCCAAAAGCCAGAACTAAATGGATAAAAGAAAGGGCAATAATGACGCCGCCGGCAAAACCTCCCCCGGGAGTAAGATGCCCGTGCAAAACGATATAAACCCCAAATAGAAAAATCAGGCTTACCGTTATCTTGGTAATACGCTTCACTATCAAAGACATCCCGGCTTCTCTCATGATTTCTTACCCGTTTTTCTTAATACCGCTAAAACCCCGATAACCGAAGCGAATAAAATAGTCACCTCTCCCAGAGTATCGTAACCGCGGAAATCCAGGATTATCGCGGAGACCATATTGGTAGCTCCGGTCTTCTTAACCCCTTCGGCCAAATACTGAGAACCCATTTTCATAATTGGGCTACCGAACGGCGGGAGCTGCCTTATCGCCTGGTAGCTAAACCACAGGAATACCGCCACAAAAATAACGGCAAAGATAAAATACCCCAGATGGGTTTTGATTTTTTTATAGTGCGTACCGACGGAGACGGTAGCCCTAATAAGGATAATCAATGATAACATCTCTACTACCAGCTGGGTGATAGCTAAATCCGGGGCGCGCAATAAAAGAAACTCCAGGGTAAGCCCAATACCCACCGCGCCTAGGGCGATAATGCTGGACAATAAATCCTCTATCTCCATGGCTACTACTGCCGCGAAGATCATCAATATTAATATTACGTGTAATTCTATCATATCAGCGCGCCATTAATATAAAAAACATCGCCACCAGCCCGATTAAACTCCAAGCCAGGTATTGATCCAGGTTCCCGGTATGCAGTTTCCGAAAAATCCAACTTAAACCCAAAACACTCAAACCCACCAAACGAGTCAAGAAATCTATCATCCGGTCGATTAAAATAAAGAAGATATAAGAAAACGCCTTCAGTGTGCCGGTTAAGATGCGATATAAATCCAGCCCTTCTAACTTCAAGAAACGGTAAATCGGGTTTACCAGCGAAACCTCTTCAATGGACCGGTAAAACTCAGTGGCCGGAAAGGTCGGGACGTATTTTAGGTCTCCTCCGCCGATAAAAGCAGCGTCTATACGCAGATTTTTATTATTTCTGGAAGAGACCCAAATGATAATCCCGATTACTAAAGAAACGCTGATAAGGCCGAAGGTCAAAAGACCGTTCCAGCTGCCTATGAAAATAATCTCTCCGGTAAACCAGGGCGAGATGAATTTCTTTAAGAATAAGTTAGGCAATACCCCTAAAATAATACACAGTGCGGCTAAAATCACTGACGGCATAAGCATGCTTGGTGGCGCCTCGGTATAACTTTTTTTATCGGAGCTGCTATCCTGGCCCAGGAATATCGCATGCAGGAATTTCACAAAACTGGCCAGGGTAAGCGCGGAGCCGAACATCGCCGCAATTAAAGCAAAGATATATACCGCCCGCATCAATAAGCCGGTGCTGCCGAATAAACCGATAAGGGCGCCCTGATACAACATCCATTTCGAGGCAAAGCCGTTAAGCGGCGGCACCCCGGAGATAGACAAAGAGAAAACCGCGGCGCAAATAAAGGTCACCGGCATATAGGCCGCCATACCACCTAATTTTTCCAGCTCAAAGGTTTTCTTTTTTTGGCCTACCGAACCGCTGGTTAAAAATAATCCGGTTTTATATATGGTATTATTCAGCATGTGGAATATCCCGCCGGCTACGCCAACAGGAACGCCGGTGCCCAAACCTAAAACCATGTAGCCAACCTGGCTGATGGCATGATAAGACAAAAGCTTTCTTAAGTCGTGCTGCATAAGCGCCATCATTACCGCAAACATTATAGTCAGGGCGCCGGTTATCAACAAGATTGCCTGGGCTAAATTATTTATTAAAAAGAAATCCGAACACATCCTGGCCAAAAGATATATGCCTAACAATTTATCCAATGACGCTGGCAAAATCGCCATTACGGGGATGGGCGCGCTTTCTGCGGCAGTGGGTATCCAGGTATGAAACGGCCCGCAGCCTGCCTTGGCCAAACTTCCGCAAAACATCAATACAAAAGAAAACCAAACCAGAGGATTGTTCAAAACTACCCTAGAGCCAATTGCCATACTGGTACTACCGGTTCCGGCGATATATAAGCATATACCCAGCAACAACGAAAAATCCGCTGCACCCAAAATAGACAACGCCTTTTTAGCGCTGTAGCCGGAACCTAAATTCAACAGCGCATACAATAAAACCAGCGTGGCGCCCCAGGAAAATATAAAAAGGATGAAATCAGCGGAGAATACGGCCAGGTTAGAAAAAGCCAGCAACCATAATATATAGGAATAGTAAGCCTGGGTTTCTTTAAGGTAATCCCGGGAATAAAGGCAGGTTAAAAGCCCGAAGAAACTGATAAATACCAGCATTAATTTGGAAAATCCGTTTAAACTCAAAACCAGATTATAATCGGCAATCAGGTGAACCGTCAAATCTGCCGGAGGCCTGATGAACACCGCAATCGAATTTAAAAAGGCGACGAGAAAAACCGCCAGGGCCAGGTTTTTCTTAACCCCCTCGCTTTTGGATAAAAGCAAGAGAAAGCCAGCCAAAATCGGTAAGGTTATAAGGAAGAATATCCCCATCATAATTTATTTTATAATTGCCGAGACCAAATTAAACGGCAATCTAATCGCCAAACCTAAAATCAACGATAAGCCCCCTAAGATTAAAACCACCGCTACCATCAAGGATTTTTTATCTTCCGCAGCGGCGATCTTTACTTCTCCCAGAAATACCTTCTCAAACAGGCGGAAGAGATAGAAAAGAGTAAACAATGCCCCTGCTACCGCCAATGCGCCTGCCATTAGATAACCGGCTTTTAGAGAAAGCAACACCAGCATAAACTTTGGCCAAAAACCTAAGAAAGGCGGGATCCCGATAATAGAAAAGGCGCATAAAAGATAGGCTGCCGCGGTATAAGGCATGGTTTTTAATAACCCGCCCAATTGCGCAATATCCTTGGTCCCGGTTTTATGCTCTATGATTCCGGCGCACAAGAAAAGCCCGGCCTTAGCTAAACTGTGAGCCAAGATATACACCAATGCGATCTTAAATGACAGTTCGGTATTTAAGGCTAAGGCTAATAAAATATATCCTAACTGGCTAATGGTGGAATATGCCAAAATCCTCTTCATATTATTTTCCACCAATGCCGAACCGGCAGCTACGATGATAGTAACAACACTGATAATGACAGTGGTATTTAGAAATAACGGCGAAACTGAAAATATAGTAATAAACAACTTGGCAAATACGAAAACTCCTATTTTTACCAAAACCGCGGCGTGTAAAAGCGCTGTTACCGGCGTAGGCGCTACTCCGGCATCGGGAAGCCAGGTCTGAAGCGGCAATTGCGCGGATTTAGATACTATGCCTGCTAATAATAAAAAGGCGAAAATATTCGGGATAGGCGTACCAACCAGGCGATTCATCTCCAGCGTTCCATAAGTAAGATAAATTAAAATAATACCCACCAGCATAATAGAGGCGCCAAAGAATGTAATTAAAAAAGCCTTGTCCGCTGCCTTGATGTCTTTTTCCTGCCGGTAAAACCCAATCAACCGCCAGGAGCAAACCGAGGTAATCTCCCAGAATACAAACATCAAAAGCAGGTTAGCTGAAAACACCAAGCCCATCATACTGCCTACGAATAATAACATCCAGAAATAGAACTGCCCCCGTTCCTCGTATTCGTGCATGTACTCTTTGGAATAAAGACAGATAAGAAAAGCTACTAGGGAAGAAACCGAGGCCATAAATACGCTTAGCCCGTCGGCAACGAAAGAAAAATTAAACCAGTTGGTAAGGTTGCTGCTGATTAAAACTCCCATGGTTTTAAGCACTAACGGAAAGGTAAGTACGCTGGCTAAAAAAGCTACTCCCAAGCTAACAGAAGAAAGCGTCTCCCGGTACCTTTTGGGTACAACGAGCACCGCAAAGGCACCTAAAAAGGGAAACAATATAGTTATGAATAAATATTCCATTAGTGTAGTTTTATAAGCTGGCGCGAGATTTTTTTGATATGATGATACGCTGCCGCATTAAAATCCAGCATGTTTAGAAACATATTTCCGGAACGAACATCACAGATCCCTTCGATCAATCTCAGGGTATGTTTTTTGCGGTATTTGTCTACCAATTTGTCGATTTCGAATTCCTTTTTCAGCACCCCTTTAGCAAAACAGGCCTCATTTTTTTCCAAAGAATGCACCACTTCTTCCAGGGCATTTTCCGTAATCTGGTACAATTCTTTATACTCGGCTAAGGCCTCTTCGCTAAAAAGCAGATTCTCGGCAATCTTTATCTCGATTCTCTCTAAAAGATCCTTGCAGTAATCGCCGATTAATTCCAGATCCCCGACCACCGCGGCATAGATGGCGGCATTGTCTTTCTCTACCTTTTTAGAAGCGGCCTTGCTAAATTCTATCAAATCAGCGGTAATCTCCTTTTCCAGGTCGTTAATCCGGTTTTCCTTTTCCATTATTGAGGAGGCGCGGTCGCTGCCATGTTCCATAAAGGCCAAAAAGGTCTCCTGCCACATCTTTAAAATCAGCCGGGACATCTCAACTATTTTTGATTTTATGTTTTTAAAATCATTCATTGCCTTGCCTCGCCTCTTGCATCTTTTTGGTCTTTTCCTGGGATAATTTTATCAGATCCCAACCATCCATGATTTTTTTATCTTTTGACCTGTCGATTACCGCGGTCCTTTCCGTGCAGCAATAGCAAGGATCAACCGCTGCCAAGGTAATCGCCGCATCCGATATCGTACCGCCGACTGCAGAAACCTTATTTGAGGCAACATTCATGTAACTCGGCGCTCGGATTTTATGCCTTATGGGCCTGTTGGTGCCGTCGCTTTTGACATAATGGAAGCATTCGCCGCGCGGCGCTTCAATATGGCCAATCCCCTCGCCTTCAGGTATATCTTTCAAATTTGCATCGATCGAACCCTTAGGCATCTTATCCAAGCACTGTCGAATAATCTTAACACTCTCAAGCATCTCCAAAACCCTGACGATAAGCTTGGAAAAAACATCGCCGTCTTCCTGAGTAATTACGTTCCAATCAACGCGATCATACGCTCCATAAGGATGGTCTTTTCTTATATCAGCCTTTATTCCGGACGCCCTTGCTGTCGGCCCCACCACGCTATAAGCAATTGCCTGATGCTTAGTAAGCACGCCTACGCCTTTAGTCCTGGCCTGGATAACCGGATCATCCATTACCGCGCCTTTAAACATATCAAGAACCGGCACTAAATCGTCGACACATTTTTTAATTTTTGGAATGTCTTGATCTTTAATATCCCGTCTTACTCCTCCGGGCTTCATCATCGCATAATGATTTCTGTTTCCCGATATCAATTCAAAAATATCCAAAACCGGCTCGCGGTATTTCCACGACCACATCCAAACCGTATTATAACCGATAAAATGCCCTGCCAAACCAAGCCACAGAAGATGACTATGAATTCTTTCAAGCTCAGCAATGATTGTCCTGATATAAAGCGCCCTCTCGGGGACTTCAACCTTAGTCAAATCATCCATAGCGTTAACATAGGCGAAAGGATGGCTCGTCGAACAGATTCCGCAGATACGCTCCACCAAAAATGCCACCTGGTCAAAATGTTTTGTCTCAGAAAGCTGCTCAATACCCCTATGCATATATCCGATTACGATATCAATATCGACTACCTTTTCCCCCTCGACGTAAAGCCGGAAAAATTCTGGTTCTTCCTGAAGAGGATGGTAAGGCCCTATAGGAATAAATACTTTATGGCTCATTTATGTTTTCCTTCTTTATTATGATCGTGGTCTTGATCGTGCCTAAGCGGAAAATCTTCTTTTGGCCAATCGTCAATTAAAAGCAGGTGGCGAAGATCGGGATGGCCGATAAAATTAACTCCCAATAATTCCCATATCTCTCGCTCTATCCATTCTGCCGCCTTCATGAATTTGGCGATAGAATCAATCTCGGGCTTCTTCTTATCCTCGATTAAAACTCGAATATTAATCAATTTACCCTCTTTATCGTCGGCAAAATGATAAATTATCTCTATGCCTTTGGGCGTATCGACACCTGTGGCAGTCGCAAAGCGCAATCCCATTTCTTTAAATAATAATTTGGCGACTTCCACAATATCTTTTTTATCGATATCGAAATAGATTCTTTTCTCGGAATGCTCTTTAGTATTTAATGCTTTCTTGCCTAATCTTTTCTTAATTTCTTTTAGATTATCCATTTTCAATGAGCGCACAATTTACGGAAGCGTAGCTGACGTAAATTGTATGCGCGAATTGAACCCAGCACTAATTTTACAATTGAAATGATCTTCTAAGTCTGTTTTTAAGGTGGGTTCTTGCTTGTCCATAATGCTTTAGTTTTCTTTCTCTTTCCCTAGCATCTAATTCTGACGCATAACCCTCACAAGCGATGAATTTCCATTTCTTATCTATATCGTGTTCTTTTAAGCGCCTCTCTAAGTTATCAGTATAACCATAATAAGGTTCTCCATCTATTTTATTTTTTAAAATATATATCCAAAATATGTTCATAAAATTAGTGCTGGGTCAAATTCAGCCCCAAACTTACGTTCGTTTCTCTCCGTAAGTTTGGGCTTCATTTGACTTTCAACGAATTTAGTAATTTAACTATCCCCGCAATCATCGCCTCCGGCTTTGGCGGACATCCTGGAACGTATGCATCAACAGGAATAATTTCATCGACCCTACCTACAACGTTATAAGAGCCCCTGAATGTACAGCCGCCGAGAGCGCAAGAGCCAATTGCCACGACAAAACAAGGCTTGGGTACTTGGGCATAGAGCTCTTTTAACTTTGGTCCAGTTTTATGGTTAGGAACTCCCGTGACCAACAAAACATCGGCATGGCGGATACTCCCTATCAATTGAATCCCAAAACGCTCAACGTCAAACCGCGGCGTCAACAAAGCCAAAATCTCAATGTCGCAGTTATTGCACGGGCTGGCCGCGAAATGGAACACCCAGATAGATTTTGTTAATGCCTTTAGTTTTAGATTCATTTTAAATGAGCCCACGACTTATGGAGCGAAACGACATAAGTCGTTTGGGCGAATTTAACCCCCACACCAATTTTATACAATGCTATCCCCCGCACCAAAATTGGTGTGGGGGTAAGTTCGGACAGATAACTTATGTCTCCGCCTTTGGCGGATTCCATAAGTTATGTCCTCACTTAGTATCCTATCAACGCCAAAATTACGCCGATGATACAAGCGACAGTCATCGGCCCCCAGAAAAATCTCGTCGCCTGATCGATTCTCACTCTGGGATTTGTATTCTTTATCAAGATTATAACCACTAAAAGGGCTGCATATTTTAAAATAACCCAAAGAATGCTGAGATTATTGGCCCAAAATACAGAAATCAGAAAAAACGGCAAGACAACGAGCAACATCTGTTTGGTCAATTTAAATACAGCCAAAGGAGCGCCTGAATATTCGATACAGGTCCCGCCCATAAGCTCCTGGTCTGCCTCTGCCATATCAAAAGGCACAAATCCTAATTTCGCCTGCATGCATAAAATCGCCGCTACGAAAGCAATTGCTCCAGAAACAGAGCCCAAAATCGGGCCGTTTATCATTTGATAATTAATTATATCATTTATCCGGATAAGTCCCCCGGATTTTAATATCACAATAGCTATCGCCAATATGAACGGCAGTTCATAGCTTAAAACTAATTTAATTTCTCTGGAGGCTCCGACAGAAGCCAAGGGATTAGAAGAAGCACTGGCACCAAGTATCAAAGCTATGGCCGGAATCGTCAAAAGATAAATCACGACGATTAAATCTCCCAAGAAACTCTCGCTGGGATTCATCAAGGTTCTTCCTAATAAAGTTGCCACAATGCTTACGCTGGCTAAGCCCAGAAGCGGCGAGATCAAAAAAATCCATTTTCCTGTTCTAGGGACTATTATTTCTTTTCCCAAAAGTTTCACGAAATCCGCAAAATTCTGATACCAAGGCGGACCTTGGCGCCACTGCACGCGGGCAGTGACTTTTCTGTCCACCCAACTTGCCAGCATTCCGGCCACGGCAGTAAACAGAAATCCGGGAAAAATTAAGTAATAAAACAATACTTTCATTTCTTTTTTGGCAGAATTTCTTCCCTAGACCATTTTCGAGATTTAACAGCTAAGTAATCGCCGATTAAATAAATATTGTTTTCCGGATCCTCTTTTACGTCTTTAAATTCTACTGCCTTGTAAGCGCAGGACGCGATACATTGAGGCAATTCCTTATCAGTCCGGCCAAGGCAATAATCGCAGCGCGAATCTAGATAGGGAATAAAATCCGGGAAAATCGTCCCAAAAGGACAGGCGATGGTGCATGATTTACAGCTAGTGCAACGCATCTTATAACGTTTAAGGTGTCCATCAGACTGCTTTTCTAATGCATCGTGATAGCAGGCGCTTACGCAAGGAGCTTCTTCGCAGTGCCTGCAGAAGAGCGCAAAAGTCGCATATTCGCGCAGCGAAGTTATGCCAATATTTGCCGTCTTCTGCGGACCAGCTTCTTGCTCAACAAAAGGCTGAGGATGATACATATAGCTGCAAGATACCACGCACTCCGCGCATTCGTTACATTTGTCTAAGTCAATAAATAAACGCTTCATAGTAAATTCAAAATTCCTGCCTGCCGGACAGGCGGGAAAAATTTAAAATTAAAAAATGTCGCAATGCAAAAGTAAAAAATTTTAATTTTAAATTGCCGCCTTTTTGCATTTTGCCTTTTGAATTTTGCATTTTCTTAATCCCAGATATCGTGCAGGTCTTTAATCTGTTCAAAGGTAAAAACCGGGCCGTCCTTACACACATAATATTTCCCTAGACGGCAATGGCCGCATTTACCCAGACCGCAAGACATATTCTTCTCCATCGAAAGGTATAAATTCTCAGGCTTAAATCCCTCATCTATCAATTTAAAAGTGGTGAATTTCATCATTATCGGCGGGCCGCAGACAATTGCCTTAGCTTCATTTTTATCGACCTTAAAATCCTTCAAGATTGTGGTAACTAAACCGACTTTGCCCATCCAGGTTCCATCGCCAACATCTACGGTAGTAATTAAATCAAAATTCTTTCTTTTCTCCCACTGAGGAAGCAATCTCTTATAAACAATGTCCTTGGGGCTGCGCGAACCGTAATAAAGCGATACTTTCTTATATTTATCCAAATCGTTAAACAAATGCAGCAATAATGAACGCAGCGGCGCTAATCCCACGCCGCCACCGACGATAACAATCTCTTTACCTTGAAAATCATCCACCGGATAGCCTTTTCCGTAAGGGCCGCGGATTCCGACGACGTCTCCCGGATTCATATTATGCAAGATTGTTGTGACCCTACCTACATTCATAATTGTAATTTCCATCTTATCCTTAATAAAAGGATCAGATGAAGGCGTAAATGGCGCCTCACCGATACCAGGCACGGTCAACTCCACAAACTGGCCTGTCCTAAACTCAATCGGCTCTACCGGTTTAAGGTAAAACGTCTTTATGTTCGATGTTTCTTCGGTGATATTCTCAATAACTGCTTTTATGGGGGAATAGATATTCTTCATTTTTTCGCTAAAGCCTTTAAGACTTCTCTGATATCGATTTTAGCCGGGCATGCCTCAATACATCTTCCGCATCCGGTGCAGCCAAATTGGCCTAAATTATCCGGGAAGAAATCAAATTTCTTCACGAATCTGTTGCGCAGCCTCTTTGCTCTTGTATTTAAAGGATTGGCCCCTCCGGCGACTTTGGAGTAGTTAGCATAAAGGCAAGAATCCCAAACCCTGATTCTTTCGGATCTATCCTGTTTTTTTTCGTCGGCCAAAAGAAAACAATGGCACGAAGGACAGATAAAATTGCAGGCGCCGCATTCAACGCAAGTAAGCATCTGTTCTTTCCATACATTGGACTCATAACCTTCTTGAATATTCTTTTGCAGCGTATTTGCCGGAGGCATATTTACCGTGGCCAAATGCCGATTTAAATCATTAACAATATTGTCTCTTTTTATTTTTGAGCCGGCGATCTGTCCTGTAGTCGCAGCGGTAAAATACTGGTTTAATTTTCTTATCAAAGTTTCACCTTTCGGCGAGCCGACTTCGACAACAAATCCATTATTGATCGGCGAAAGATTGATATCAAAATTCTTCTCAGGATACGGTTTGTTGCCGACCGCAAGGCAAAAACAGGTTGGTTTGAATCCAGTGCAGTCGGAAGAAATGATCAAAAGATTTTCTCTGCGTTTTTTGTATATCGGATCTAGTTCTACGCCTTGCTCAAATACATAATCCTGCAATGTAAGCGAACTTAAATCGCAGTTTTTCACGCCGAAGACCGCTACGGGTTTAGTCTCGGATAATACACCAGAACTCTGGAAATATTCACTAACACTTTCTTTTGAATGAGTCAGGAAAGATTTGATGGGCTCTACGCCGCGGTATTCATTATAAATTGCTTCCTCGCCTTGAATCTGCGCCCACGGTAGATATACATAATCATCGTCTTTTTTCTGCGGGACAAATAAGGCGTGGCTCCTACTTATTTCCGACAATACGCTGGATAATTGGTCTCTTTTCAGATAGAAATTCTGTTGCATCGAAGTTATCGCTTATTTAATTTGTTTGTGAATTTTATCACAAGGTTTACCAAAAAAAATGAAAGCCAAATAGGCACTCACTTCGTTCGTGCGCTATCTCCCTTCGGGCCGCCCTTTTTATCAAAATGGCGGGGTCGTATCGGAAAACGCCTATCTGGTCCCGCCCTTTAGACCGAAGGTTAAAGGGCGGTCGGATTTTCCGCCGAAGGCAGATTACCTTATTATAAGAATTATTGAAATTCCGATACGAGAACTGCTTTAAGTAGTAATACTATAACAACTCGCATTTTTTTGTCAATAAACTTTTTAAAAATTATTAAGCCCCTTCCCTGCTTTGGAGCGCTCCCCACCTCTTAGGCTGCACAAATGCACAAATGCACTTTTTTCATCTACCACCCTTGAAAAATCATCATTTATATGGTATATTTATTGAAGTAATACAAGTTAGGTTCATTTAGACCGATTGACAAAGCCAACCCTTGAGGTGACTCAAGGGGCGGAAAGCCAAAGGGTCCTCTAGAAGATTGGAGGGCAGCCGGTTGCCAAAACGGATTTTTTATGCCCTATTTCTTAAAAAGAGGAATAGGGTTTTTTATTGAAAGGAGACAATCATGAATCACCTGCTCCATAACCAACAACTGCATCGAGTCGTTACGCTCCTCGACCGCGAAGAGATTGATTTTTTGGACAAGCTTTCCAAAGACGCGCAGTTCTCAACGGGAATTAAATTATCTCGCACACAAATCTTACGCGCACTGGTTGAAGCAATGCACGCTTTAGGCCTACGCACCCGCGGCATTGACTCCGAGGATACTCTAGTCAAAAAAATCACCAAGATTCTAAAACAGAAAACGGAGAAATAAGATGAAAAGGATAATTTTAATTAGCATTTTAGCTTTAGCAATAACCTTATTCTTCGATGCAGCGGCGTTGAAAATAACGCCTGCCTTTGCCACAGTATTAATCGGCTATGAGTTTGACGAAATAGTCGCAGGCTCTTCAGAGATTATCCGCGCCACTGTCGTGAATAAAACCAGTGGCCATGCTGAAGATAAAAGAGCTTATACCCATATTACCTTTAGAACGATTGAGAGCCTAAAGGGAGATACTAAGCCTCAAGAGGAGTTTACATTAACCTTTTTGGGAGGAAACCTTCAAGATGGGAAAATCTATGTAATTGATGGCATGCCAGAATTCGAGGTGGGCGACGAAGTCATTGTTTTTCTTTCGGATCAGCAGAACCCAATATGCCCAATCAAGGGGTGGGGCCAAGGGCTTTTTAAGGCCAAACTCGGAGAAAATGGCCAAAAATATCTTATCGATGGGTATGGAAAAAAAGTTTTAGACATTAAAAACGGAAAACTCATTAAGGCAACTGCCGCAAAAAATGAAGAACGCCCCAAGCCGATTATTATTGAAACTTCGGGAGTAACCGCTGTATTAGCAGAAGATACCAATGAACAGATGCAAAATACAGCCCCACTATCTTTAGAAGGGTTTAAGACTAAACTCTCAACGTTAATCGTGGCGCTGCCAGGACAGACAGATGAGCCGGAAGAAACTGGTCAGCCAAGTTTAAAGGAAACGCTTGTTCCCGCTGATGACCAAGATTCTTTAGAGCCGTTCAATCAGACTCAACCCGAACCAATAAAAATAAATCCACTCCTGAAGCGCCTACCAGCCACAGGGGGGAGAAGCGATGATTAGGAAGAATAAGTATATCCTTTATTTGCTCTTGGCGATCATCTCAACATCTTTGATGGTGTCCACTTATTTAATGGCCTGGAGTTGGCGGTGGCATTGGCATGATGCCAATGCAACGATAAATCTGCTCCCTTTATCATTTCCGGAAGGCTCTAATTATAATACACTGGCCAAAGATGCTATGCGGCAATGGAATACCGTTGGTGGTAGTAGGTTTAGATTCAATCCTAGAACACGGTATTGTATTCCTATGAATCCTAGCGATAACATGAATTGTGTTTCATTTTTGCCTGAACTCCCTTTTCCGGGCGGCGTCCTAGCTATAACAGGAAGGGCGTTTATTCCTTTTACTAACGACCTATATGATACAGATATTGCATTTGATGCTGACCATGATTGGGTCGGACGCATTTATCGAAATCAAGCTGAACTCAATCCTAACGGCTATCAAGGTAAATACAATTTTCATGGTGTTCTGATGCATGAACTGGGCCATTGTCTGTCGCTAGAACACCAAGAAAACTTGCAGTCAATTATGGTCCCTTATTATAACACAGCTTTTTATACTTTATGGGTTGATGACATAAATGGCATACGCGATATTTATCACGGAGGCGGTTCAACTAATAATCTCGTTGTATCTAACTGGAAGCCAGACGGTCAACGTCTGGTTCCTATGCCCGCACTATCTTCGCCGTATTTTCTGCCCGGCGACCAGGTAAGCGTAGAGAACCATGTTGAAAGCCGGGGAACCGATCAAGTTACTGCGCGTTTGGGTTTTTATCTCTCTCCGAATAATATAATTACAACTTCCGACCGTTTACTCGGTCAAGTTTATTTCAATTTTCCCCCTGGCTCATCAGGGGACTACATAGATACATTAACTATACCTAACGATGTTACTGCCGGCACTTACTATTTAGGATTCTTTTTAGATGATACTAACGCGGTTAACGAATATGATGAGAGCGATAATGCCTTAGCTCATTATCAGCCGATAGAAATTAGGTCTGGTGTAATTCGCGTTCCCCAAGACTATCCAACTATTCAGGCGGCAGTAGATGCTGCCTATAATAGAGTTTTGATTTCAGTTTCTCCGGGTACATATGTTGAGAATATATCTATCCTAAATAAAAATATTACCATAAGGAGCACCAATGGGCCGGAAGCCACCATCATTGACGGTGATGGAGCGGATACTGTCGTAAGAATTTACGACTGTAGCGCAGGTGCGGTAATTGATGGATTTACGATTAGTAATGGAAATGGCTGGGCGGGCGGCGGAATTGATGTTGGCTCTTCGTTAACAACAATTAAAAACTGTATAATTACGGAAAATACTGCAAATGTAGGTGGGGGTATCCTCGTAGGACGCAATTCCGTTGCAGATATTATCAACACCACTATTACTAACAACTCTGCAATTTCTGCGGGGGGAGGGGTCTATGCTTTATATAACCCCTGGTTAGGCAGCGGCGAAACAAACCTTAGAAACTGTATTGTTTGGGCTAATACTGCTCCAGAGTATCCTAATGTCTGTCCGCCAATGTATCCAGCAACGGCAAATTATTCTGATATCCAAGGCGGTTGGTTTGATAGCGGTGTCATAGGAAACCTTGATATTGACCCACTATTTGTGGATCCGAACGCCGGCGATTATCATCTACAATCCACATCACCCTGCATAAATGCCGGCGATCCGTATTCATCCCATGATCCTGACGGCACACGTGCAGATATGGGGGTCTTTTCCTATTTTCGAAGTAGCAATGGAATAGATATACCGGTGCCGGGGCCCTATGGAAATACGATTCAGGCAGCGCTCAATGCTGCTGCTTCCGGAGACCGAATTTTGGTATCAGAAGGAACATATAATGAGACGCTAAGTATTACCACGGACAATATCACCTTGGAGAGCGTAGATAGCCCCGCAATTACTATTATTAACGGGCACCAATCCGACTCTGCAGTAAAAATCATCAATGCTCAGAATGTCATGCTTCAAGGCTTTACGATTACCAATGGAGACGCTGAATTTGGCGGTGGGATCTTTAGCGCCAATTCCTCCCCCACAATTAAAAACTGTATCATTAGGGATAATGCCGCAAACTACGGCGGAGGGATATATTTCACGTCTAATTCATTTGCGAATATTATAAATAACACTATTGTCGAAAATTATGCTCCTCACAATCACGGCGGCGGAATTTATAGCGCATCTAGCGTTTGGTCAGATAGCCTTATACAAATTGATAATTCCATAATTTGGAATAACGATTGGATCGAGATTTTCCCGCGAACTCTACCCATAGTAATCAAATTCTCCGATATTAAAGGTGGTTGGAGCGGAGTCAATATTATTGATAGAGATCCGTTGTTTAGCAATCCCAGCAAAGGGAATTATTCTTTGCAAGAAGGCTCACCATGCATAGATACAGGAGATCCTTACCCTTGGGTGGATTACGACCCAGATGGAACACGTTCAGATATGGGAGCCTTGTTTTTTGATCATCGGCCGCGATCCTGTTTCCTCTCCGGCACGGCCATCCTCATGGCTGATGGCAATACAAAGCCAATTGAAAAGGTGAAGGTCGGCGATAAAATAATTGCCTTTGATGAAAAAACAGGGAAATTTAAAAAAGACAAGGTAGTTAAATTCTATGAACACGAGACAGATAAGTATTTAGTCGTTAACGGTCATCTTAAAGTTACAGAAAATCATCCGGTTTATTCTGACGGTAAATGGGTTGAGATCGGGAAACTAAAAATAGGTGACAATCTGCTTAATGCACAAGGAAAATTCGAAGCCATAACCTCTATAAAAGAAATAAAAGAAAAAGTTAAGGTATACAACTTAGAGGTAAATCCCTATCGTAGCTACATTGCTGGTGGAATCGTCGTGCATAATAAGAACAGGAGAATCCCCGAAGCGCCGGTCGACAAAATAGAATAGGGTTTTTACTGAGAAATTAGAGTGCCCGCCCCGAAGAAACTTCGGGGCGGGCACTTTTTATTAGCACTTTAAATGGTTCTATTACTTTCTAACAACAACGTGATTCTCTAAGGTAGGATTAATCTTGTTAAATGCAAGTAGCATCAGCCAAGACACAAATATTCCGGCTGTTATAGTAACTCCTAAAAGCAAATCGCTGGCTATATTTCCGGATATAAAAATAACCCAGTTTCTTATTACGTCTCTACATACTCTCTTTTGCTAATTATTGCAGCTACTGTTACCATTATCCCCCATATCAGAAAGATAATGAGAGTCATTGGAATGCCGACCCTCATCATTTCCGGCCAAACTTCAGGAAGGCCGGCGGTCAGGAAAGGCGGATAGGGGACGATTTCTCTGTGCGAGAGATGCTCGACCGCCAACATTGCCACCCCTCCCCACAGCATTGAATTTAACCAATTGAAATGTAATTTTTCGGGAACTTTTTTACCCACAGCAGTCGTTACTACTGCAGCCGCCGTTGGGACAAGAAAACAAGCCATAACTTACCTCCCTTTCAAATTTGATATTATAAGTGAAATCCCCCAGATTGCAAACACAGGCAACAACATTACAATCCCTAACACAACGCTATTACCAATCATCCCGTCTGTTGTTTTTTCCAAAAATGCTCCACCCTCATATCCTAGAATATGGTCGATGAGAATCATTGCTGCTGCTCCCCAGAGCATCAAAGCCAAGAAACCCAATTTGTAATCCTTGGGTAAAACCAAGTTACCCACAGTTGCGCCCACTGCCGCAACGGAAGTAGTTACTAGCCACATATTTTTCCCTCCTTAAATGAGCAGACGACTTATGGAGTCTGTAGGACGACATAAGTCGTAGCCCCGATTTATCGGGGCGTCTGCGAATTTAACCCTTGACATCTTTGATGTCAAGGGTAAGTTCGGACGGATAAGTTATGTCGCTTACTATTTAAATATAAGGCTCCATAACTTATGTCCTCACTTAAAAGTCTATCTGCACCCTCATGCCGTATATTCCGATAGACTGGTCCTTAATCGAGGCGTCGCTGCCGTAAGGATCCCAAATAAACTGAATATCTGGACCTATGGATAAATGATCGTTAATTTTGCAATTATAGTAGGTTTCAAAATGGCCTTCCGTTTTGGCGCGTAAGGCCGAATTGGATTTTTTGTAGTCATCGGAAGGAATAACCTGCCCAACGGCCAAAGCTAAAACGTCATTTTCTCTGCCCCAAAGCTTACCATTAACTTGCAATCCAACGCTCCAAGAACTTTCTAAGGAGAATTCTTCTTCATTTTTATAGCATTCCGGATCCTGCCAGCCATATCTAAAGAATGCCGCCAAAATATCGGTTAATTCCTGGTCAAAACTAAGACCAAAACCATAAGCCTTTTCTTTGTTTTGGGTCGAGTCCTCCCATTTTGTATGATCTGTATCATTAGACCACACTAAAAAACGATAATTGCCATTTCTTTTTAATAAATTTGGCTTGATATTTATCTGCCCAGCCATAAATGTATGTTGGAATTTATCCTCCCACTTTGAATTTGCATCAAAATAACCTAGGCTAAATTCCAGAGCCTCAATAGGCGCAAAGGACAGCCTAATGCCTTCTGAATTATCAGGAAATTCTATTACCGGAGAATTACTGAATATTCCCCCTAAGAATTGAGTGGTCTCGTCGTTAGCTAATGCATTATTATCAAAGTAGACAGTGGGATCAAGCTTCCCAAGAGTGATGAGCGCAGAATCACTTAAATAATGCTCGTACCATAACTCTGCTACCCTGCCTTCTTTCTCGTCGAATGCGTCTTGATTTACGTTACTAAAAACCTTTAGGTCATTATCTATGCCTTCTCCCTGACCAATCTCAAAATGTAAAAAAGCCTTACCTATATCTTTAAATTCTTTTTCGATCTCTAAATCTGCGGAAAAAGAAACATCTGTAACCGCTTCGTTTTCCGGGGAATTATCCCCGTTAACATCGTCTGTGCCCTGGACAACTATCGTTGCGCCGGCGCCAATCCTAAATCCGTCTAAGAAAAAAGAGGGCGCGCCTTCTTCTCGGTGCAAAAGATGAGTATCTGTGTGTTCAAATTTATCCAAGGATTGTTCTACCTGATCTTCTGCCTTTTGGATTTTGTTCTCTTCAGATATCCCTTGCTTAGAAACTGACTTTTCTAGGCCACCAGCAAATACCGAAACTGTAAAGAAAATAAAAATAAGTGCTCCGACAACAACTGCTACTTTTTTCATTCTCCTCCTCTTCTTTTATTTAACTAGCCTGTGTCATAGCCAGGCTAACATGTTTTACGCCTTTGATACATTTTAATCGGTCTGACAACTTCTGGATTTCTCTAGAAATTCCCTTTACCACTACAATCTCAAGACAATCATGATGGTTCAAATGCACATGCTGGCTGGAGATTATAAATCTGGAAAAATCATGCTGGATATCGATGATTTTATCCAGAAGATCTCTCTTGTGGTGGTCATAAACCATGGTTATAGCCCCAGAAACATTTCTATTTTGCTTCCAGGCATCTTTGACAAAAGTATCCCTGATTAAATCCCTGATCGCCTCGGAACGGTTGGTATAGTTTTTTTCCTTGATAAATCTGTCGAATTTATCGGAGAGTTCTTTTTCTATGGATATGCCGAATCGGATTAGTTCTGCCATATTAATTTTGTGTTACGATTATTAAAATAATAACACTAGCTTATGAATTGTCAATATTTTTTTAGAAAATTTTCTAGATGGATTATTCTATTTAGATAATTTTAAGATGCAGAATAAACTTTCTTTATGGCGAGTTCTATCAAAACTTGGTCCCAGCCGTAAGAAATAAGTTCCTGTTTTACTGTATCCGAAGGGATGCCGCTTATTTTCTTTTCAGACAAAAAAGCAACCAATATGGCTAAATTATATTTCTGCGATCTACTTAAACTTACTTCCAACTCCTTTTCTTTCTCTTTCCTGTTTAAAGAATAACAAATAGCAGCGAATATCAAGGGTATAGTCATAATAAATACCGACCCCAACATAAGACTCGCCGTGGTGTTGCCTAAAATATACGCCGCTACTCCCCAAAATACATCGAATAAAAAATGCGCGATTATCACCGGTATTATCCCGTATCTTAAAAATACGAAAGATAAAAACAGCCCTAAGATACTAACCTCTAGGCCTCTAAACCAAAAAGGAAAAACCGCATACTGAGTATGGGAAAATCCCCAGATTAATGAAGCAAAAATAGCCGCGAGAACAATATTTCTTAAGTACCGCTTCCCCCAGCTGATGCCAAACATTCTGTAGATTATCTCCTCGGAAAAACTGGCCGTCAGGCCTATTATAAAAGCGCTCAAATACGGGATATAGGAACTTGACAGCCTGGTGAGCCTAATGCTTTCAACCCAAACCCCGAAGAATCTTTGCCCTATATAAAATACCGCCGATTGCAACCCAAGAATGATTACGAAAAACACATAGCCCAACAAAATCAACCTCGCAACAGAACGACTCCAAATAGTAGAATTAATATAATAAAAGAAAGAACCTAATTTGTTTTTAGGCAATACTTCATATCGCAAGGATTCCCCGGCCAAACCCGTAGCAATTATAGCTGTAGTCAAGAATATGTAATTTAAAATCATATTAATAAAATTCAGGCTGACAAACGGCATTAAAAACGAACTTGTAGGGTATGCAAAAAGCAATCTCTCGAAATTATTAAAGCCATCAATAATACTTAAAGCTAGGACAACTAACCCAATTACTATAAAATTCCTATAGGATTTCTGGAAAATGAGCTCTTTTTTTCTGCTTATAAGAATAAATATTGCCCAGGCTACCCAACCAAGAAACAGAAGATTAACGATGCTGTACATTGAAGTGCCTAGAATCATTTGGTTTTTTACAAATCTTTTGAATTTCTCCGGGATATCTAATTTTGACTTATAAAAATCTTTAACTCCTTCCCCGGAAACAGTCGCGCCTATAAGAAGCTTGGCGCCGCCGGCATCTTCGGATTTTTCCCAAGGGATATAAACCCCTTTTTTCTCCCAAGAGAATGCATAATCTGTCCTATTATCAAATTTCTTAGCTCGCTCTTCGTGAAAATCGTATTCACTGAAATCTATATTGAATTTATTTTCCAGGAAATCTTGAGCAATTTTCTTTGAGACCACATTATCTTTTGTGTGGCGCACTTCGGTATCTTTGATCGGATGTTCAAAGCTAATTATTTCACCGGAGCGAGAACTGACCTCAACGACATACTCTTCTTTTTGATTTTCTCGGAAAAATCTAATAGCCCAGCTAAAAAGCTCATAAGCTTGCTCTTTGATAAACTTTTCTTGCTTGCTAAAACCAAGCGCCCGCTGCAGATATCTATCGGCCCAAGAATCCTCTATAAATATTTTTGATTTTAAATAAGGGGCGGTGTCTACACCTTGCGAGGAAAGATAATTTTTGGCGATTTGTAACGCTTGGGGTCTGGTAACTTTTAAATCAACGAATGAAAACTGCGGGTAACTTACCTTATACCAAATTCCTAATGCAATGATTGCGATAATAACAAAAATGATCCATTCTTTCCACGATATCTTCATTTAATGACTGATCTCTTTAGCAATCCACATAAATACAAGCCCGGCCAGAAATAACAAAAACGCTAAATTAGCTTTTTTTGCATCCTTCTGTTTATGTATCTCGGGGATTAAATCTGAACTGGCGATATAAATAAAACCTCCGGCGGTGAAAGCCAAAAGCCCGGAAGAAATACTTTCTATTCTGCTTGCAAACAAATATGCTGCCAAAGCTCCGGCTAAAGCTGTTATCGCGGATAAAAAATTAAAAAACAAAGCCTTGGTTTTGCTAAAACCGCCATAGACTAAAACTCCGAAATCCCCTAATTCCTGAGGGATTTCATGGAAGATGACAGCTAACGTAGTTACTACGCCCAAATGGACAGAGATAAGAAAGCTTACGGCTATTACAACTCCGTCGATAAAATTATGGATTCCGTCTCCGATAAGATTTAAATAAGTAAAGGCGTGTATTTCACAAACACCTTCGTGGCAGTGGCGCCAGTGAAAAAATCGTTCCAGTATCAGAAACATCACTAATCCTGAAACAAAATAAACAAAGACCTGCTCAGCCTCAAAGTTTTCTAGCGCTTCCGGCATAAGATGAAAAAAGGCGCCTCCGATTAAGGCGCCGGCGGAAAATCCAATCAAAGAAAACAATATCTTATCTAACAACTTTTCTTTAATTACAAAAGTTATTATTCCCACAAAAGAAATCAGGCTCACCAGTAAAGTAGCCCCCATTATCCATAGTAAAATCATAATTCTCCCTTATTTAAAAAGTGCGTTTTTAGCTACGAATGCGGCAAACACAATTGAGACCATTGACATAAGCTTAATCAATATATTTAAACTCGGCCCCGATGTATCTTTAAAAGGATCTCCGACGGTATCCCCTACAACCGCGGCTTTATGTGCGAAAGAACCCTTCCCTCCCATATGGCCTTCCTCTATATATTTCTTAGCATTATCCCAAGCTCCACCTGAATTTGCCATCATTGTCGCCAAAACAAATCCGCAGACAGTTGCGCCTGTCAACAATCCTATCTGGGCATCTACGCCTAATAATATGCCTGTAAGTATAGGCGCAACGATAGCAAGAAGCGAAGGCAGTATCATTTCTCCCTGGGCTGCCTTTGTTGCTATATTAACACAGCGCCTATAATCAGCCTTGGCAGTGCCTTCCATAAGACCTTTGATCTCCTGGAATTGACGCCTTACCTCAACCACAATCTTGCCTGCTGCACGGCCTACCGCACTCATCGTTAACGCACAGAAAAGAAACGGCAACATCCCGCCAATAAATAAACCCACCAATATTCTTGGGTTTAGAAGCGATAAATCAACAATCTTGCCTTGACTAACAAGCTCTTGTTGGTAAGCAGCAATCAATGCTAATGCGGTCAATGCCGCTGAGCCAATCGCAAAACCCTTGCCGGTCGCCGCTGTAGTGTTCCCTAAAGAATCCAGTGCATCGGTGCGTTTCCTTACCTCTGGACTCAATCCTGCCATTTCAGCATTTCCGCCTGCGTTATCCGCCACTGGGCCATATGCATCGGTTGCTAAGGTAATGCCTAACGTGCTTAACATTCCCACTGCCGCAATGCCGACTCCGTAAATACCGGCATTAAAACTTTCCGCTCCACCTGCAAGATAGAAACTTGCAATAATTGCAGCGCCAACAACAATAACAGGAATAACGGTAGATATCATACCTAGTGCAAGCCCGCCGATAATTACCGTGGCTGGCCCGGTAAGCGACTGGTCGGATAAATTGCGCGTGGGCGAATATCGAGCAGAGGTAAAAAACTCGGTTGAAAATCCGATAAAAATACCTGCAAGTAAACCTGATAATATTGCCCAATACAAACCCATATATTCTACACCCAATGCAAATTTTATTAGAAAACGCGCTGCCACAACTATAATGAATGCGCTTATCAAAATTCCGCGTCGTATGGCGGCTAAAAGCACAGCCTGCGTTGCGTCTTCTTTTGCCCTTACAAAAAATGTTCCCACAATAGAGGCGATTATACCGACTGCCGCCAGCGCCATCGGAACAGTAATGCCTACAACGCCCAAACCTGCAGCCACGCCCAGCGCACATGTTGCTACGATTGAACCTACGTATGACTCGAATAAATCAGCTCCCATGCCAGCGACATCGCCGACATTATCGCCCACGTTATCGGCAATAACTGCCGGATTTCTAGGATCATCTTCGGGAATTCCAGCTTCGACCTTGCCGACTAAATCCGCGCCTACATCCGCTGCCTTAGTAAAAATTCCTCCGCCAACTCTGGCAAAAAGCGCCTGAGAGCTTGCACCCATGCCGAAACAAAGCATTACAGATACAATTGCAACTATCTTATTTCCACCTGCAGCAAGAGGATTACTAGTATAATACCAATCAAGAAAATAATATCCCAAACTAATATACAAAAGTCCTAATCCCACAACCGTAAGCCCCATTACTGCCCCTGAAGAAAAAGCTATGCGCAGTCCGCTATTAAGGCTCTTGCTGGCGCCGAACGCAGTACGGTTAGACGCGCGAGTAGCAATAGCCATTCCGATAAAACCAGAAAGTCCTGAAAAAAACCCTCCGGTCAAGAATGCAAACGGCACGAAAATCGGAAGGTATTTATTGAAGGCGAGCAATAAAAGAATAATGAATACAACGGCAAAAAATAAGGAAACCCCTATGTATTGCCTTTTTAAGTAAGCCTTTGCGCCAATACGGACTGCCTGGGCGATTTCACACATGCGCTCATTGCCTTGTGGTTGTCTTAATATAAATATCGCCAGATATGCAGCAAAACCTAAAGCCAATATTGAACCTACCGGAGCTAGCAAAAGCAAGTCAAACATTTGAACTTCTCCTTTCTAAGTAATTTATTGTGAAATAACCAGAATAATTTTAACCGCGGGAGGGGGCTTTTCCATGATTGGCTCTTTTTGAACGCCAATTAAGTTTTCCTCTTCTTTTTCGTTTACCCATCTTGTCTCCTTTAATGAGCACACCACTTATGGAGCACACAGTACGACATAAGTGATAAGTGCGAATTGAACCCCGCCCTTTTGGCGAGGCTAGATTAATATTTTTTTATTTGTAAAATATGTTAATTTATTTAAGTCTTTGATTACGCCCAAAAGGGCGGGGTAAATTCAGCCGACAGACTTATGTTCACTATCGTCCCATGAGTCTGGGTTTTATTTAATTTACCAAATAATCTCGGCTTAATCAAGCAAAATTGGTTTTCTTTTGCCTTTTAACCTGAGAAGCTTTTCGTTGAAAAAAACAAAAACTTCTGTTAATATTCAGAATATGAAGAGATTTCTCAATCAAGCTGTAGATTCGGCGCTTTTTATCCGCGGTTTTATTGCCATAAATATCCAAATACTCCTTATCCGCGAATTCCTGACAATCTTTAACGGCAACGAACTCACTATAGGAATAATATTAACCAATTGGCTTATCTTGGAAGCTATAGGAAGCGGATTAATCGGCCGGCTTGCCGACAGAATTAAACAATATGCTCTTAGCTATATTATCCTGCAGATAATTATCGGACTCTCTATCCCTTTAAGCATCTGGATACTGCGGCTAACGCGACAAATCTTCCATATAACCGCCGGAGAAATCATCTCTGTAATCCCCATGTTATTAAGCTGTCTATTTGTGCTTATCCCCATCGCGGTAGTCGATGGGGCGCAATTTTCCTTCGGCTGCAAGTTATATTCTTCAACAAAGAAATCTGAAGCCTCTTCCATCGGCAAGGCTTATATCTTAGAAGCCGCGGGGATGCTTGTCGGCGGGATAGTCTTTACCTATATCTTCTTAAAGTTTTTAAATTCTTTTCAGATTGCCTTTATTTTGGGCATGCTAAGTATAGCCTCAGCATTATTTTTGAATTTCAGCCTGGAAGATAAACTAAAAAAGAATTTGGTATTAAGGAGCATTTTAATTGTCATTCTGGCGTTGAATATACTTATACAGGTAACCGGAAAAACCAATATGCTACAGAAGGAATCGATATCGCGGCAATGGAACAAAGAAAATGTTGTAGCCTACCAAAACTCTATCTATGGCAACATAACGGTAATAAAAAAACAAGATCAATATACATTTTTCTATAATGGCTTGCCTACGGTGATCGCGCCAGTCCCCGATATCGCCTCCATAGAAGATTTTGTACACTTTCCTATGCTTATTAATCCAGCACCAAAAAATATATTAATAATTAGCGCGGCTGCCGGAGGCATGCTTTCCGAGATTCTTAAATACCCCGTTAAGAAAGTGGATTATGCCGAACTGGACCCCCTTATAATAGACTTGGTAAATAAATTCCCGACGGAACTCACCTTTAAAGAACTTATGGATAAACGGGTCCATATAAAATTCCTTGACGGAAGACAATTCGTTAAAAATGCTAAGGAAAATTACGACGTGATTTTTGTAAACTTAGACCTGCCTTCTTCGCTGCAGCTTAACCGGTTTTATACTCAAGATTTTTTTAATGAAGCGAAAGAGATCTTGAATAAAGACGGCTTAATCGTCATCAAATGCTGGGGTTCCATGGTTTATTTAGGGAAACCACAAAAGAATATTAACGCCTCTTTCTTAAAAACATTGGAAAGAACTTTCAACAATGTCAGGGTTATCCCGGGTGAAACAAATATCTATATCGCCTCAAAAGAACTGGCACTTGATAAAATCAGGGCGATGGATATTAAAAACTGGAAAAAATTATACAAAATAAAAACCAGATTGTTGACTGATGCCTACATAGACTACAGGCTAGATCCCTATTGGCAAAAATGGTTTTTAGATTCATTAAATGATGCCGATAAAAACGTACTAAACCGCGATTTTACTCCGCGCGGACTTTTTTATGGGCTAAACCTCTTATATAATCTAATTTCTCCCAAGACAAAATACTTCTTTGATATCGCAAGTAAAATCAACCTAACATTTCTTATCGCTATCATTCTAATTTTTAATCTTATATTTATAATACTTAGAAAATCCAAGAAATTGAAACATCCTCCCATTCCATTTCTTATCGGGATAACTGGGTTCAGCGGCATAACTTTTCAGCTGGTCATAATCCTGGGATTCCAAATAGTATTTGGTTTTCTCTACTACTGGATCGGAATTTTAACCAGCGCATTTATGTTGGGCTTGGCAGCCGGTGCGGGCTTCATCAATAAGAACCTGGAGAAAATAAAAGAAGATTTTGGTGTTTTCTTAAAACTGGAAGTGGCTTTATTTATTTTTGCCTTGGTCTTGCCGTTAATATTAGGGCTACATTATTTTAAAGTTAATCTATTTGTTCTCAGGGGAATATTTTTTGTCTTAAGCGTAGTGGCTGGTTTTCTTGCGGGGACAGAATTCCCCCTGGCTAATAAAATTTACTGGAAAGATAAAGAATCTATCGGGTATACGGCGGGTTCTCTATACGCTTCGGATTTAATAGGGGCCTGCATGGGTTGCTTGTTAGTCCCGGTTGTGTTTATCCCGGTCATGGGGATACTAAAAACCTGCCTTTTGGTCGCCTTTCTTAAGCTCTCAAGTATAGTTATTATCAAAAACTCTAAATAAACAGGACTATTTGGCAAAAAAAGCTTCCAGCAGCAAAGTTCTTCCTAGATTAATCTTTAAGAATAGTGACGGAAGTCACTACCGCCTTACTTGAGTCTGGCTCTTCATAGTCATACGCAGGATGCGCGTAAGCCTTTATTAAATCCCAACGGTCAACCTTATCATTTAAAAATAAAATATCGTAATAATAATCTCCTAGGGCCTCAAATTTGTCTGCCCATTTTCTCTCTATGGCGTAGCGCCAAAGTTCATAGTTTTTATTTTCCATCATGAGTGTTTTTGTCTCCATGGGCTTACCCAATTCATTGATTACTGCATTTTTTTCCATCCCGACTTTAATGCCTTTAAGTTTTTGTTCATTAACGCTCTGGCTGACGAATATACATCCTCCTAAAAATAATATCAAACTCAAAAAAAGTA
>Ga0194125_10003348_pt1 | contig 26007 bp, 25 predicted proteins | sample TA2KigC250mmetaG_FD_148626 | JGI IMG/M metagenome (GOLD analysis project Ga0194125, IMG submission 148626) | Freshwater microbial communities from Lake Tanganyika, Tanzania - TA2015034 Kigoma Deep Cast 250m | ecosystem: Environmental > Aquatic > Freshwater > Lake | place: Tanzania: Lake... | reverse complement strand
TGATCTTGTCTTGGGTGTCCATGGAGGGATTCTAGCGCGTTCCTCCGCTCACCCTGCCGATGCCGGCCAGATCGGGCCAGGTGCGCACGGATTCAAGCCCCGCCTGCTCCAGCAGGCAGCGCACGGCCGCATCCTGCCCGGCACCATGCTCCAGCAGCAGCCAGCCCCCGGGCCGGAGGAATGACCCTGCTGCCGAGGTGATTTCCCGGATCGCATCCAGGCCCTCAGGCCCCGCGACCAGCGCGGCTTCGGGCTCGTGCCTCAGCCCGGGCAGGTGCGGGTCGCCCTCGGCCACGTAGGGTGGATTGGAGACCACGAGCTCGAAGCGCTCCCCGCGGAGCGGATCGAACCAGCGCCCGTGACGGAACTCCACCTCGAGGTTCAGTTTCACCGCGTTGCGCCGCGCCACCGCCAGCGCCGCTGCGCTTGCCTCGACCGCCACCACCCGCGCGCCAGGCAGGTGCCGCTTGATGGCGAGCGCGACCGCGCCGCTGCCGGTTCCAAGGTCGAGCACCGCGGCCGGCCGCCGCTCCAGCGCCAGGTCCACCAGCAGTTCGGTCTCCGGCCGCGGGATGAGGACCGCGGGATTGACGCTCAACTCCAGGCCGTAGAACTCGCGGCGGCCGAGGATGTAGGCCACCGGCTCGCCGGCGCAGCGCCGGCGCGCGAACGCAAGGAAAGCGTCCTCGACCTCGAAGGCAACCTCGGCCTGCGGCGCCGCGGCAATGGCCGCCTGCGAGAACCCCGCCGCCTCAGCGAGCAGCAGCCGCGCCTCGCGGGCATCGAGGCCCGAGGCCGCCAGCAGGTCCGCGACGATCAGGCCGCTTGCTCCGACAGCTGCTCGAGCTGCTCGGCCTGGTGCTCGGCGGCAAGCGCATTGACCACGTCGTCCAACTCCCCGTCCATGATGCGCTCGATCTTGTACAAGGTCAGGTTGATGCGGTGGTCGGTGAGGCGGCCCTGCGGGAAGTTGTAGGTGCGGATGCGCTCGGAGCGGTCGCCCGAGCCGATCAGCGACTTCCTTCTGGCCGCGGTCCTGGCCGCGGCCTCCTTCTCCTGCCTGTCCTTGATGCGCGCCGCAAGCACCGACAGCGCGCGCTCGCGGTTCTTGTGCTGCGAGCGCGAGTCCTGGCATTCCACCACGATCCCGCTGGGCAGGTGCGTGACGCGGATCGCCGAGTCGGTCTTGTTGACGTGCTGGCCGCCCGCGCCCGAGGCACGGTAGGTGTCGATGCGCAGCTCGGCCGGGTTGAGCACCACCTCGCCGACGGCGTCGGCCTCGGGCAGAACCGCGACCGTGCAGGCCGAGGTGTGGATGCGGCCCTGGGTCTCGGTTTGCGGCACGCGCTGCACGCGGTGGCCGCCGGACTCGAACTTGAGCCTGGCGTAGGCGCCCTGGCCGGCGATGCGGGCGACGACTTCCTTGTAGCCGCCCAGGTCCGATGGGCTCTCGGAGATCAGCTCGACCTGCCAGCCCTGGCGCTCGGCATAGCGCGTGTACATGCGCAACAGGTCGCCGGCGAACAGGGCCGATTCGTCGCCGCCCGCGCCGGCGCGGATCTCGATGAACAGGTTGCGGCCGTCGTTCGGGTCCTTGGGCAGCATGGCCGCCTGCAGCTGGGCGGCGAGCCTGGCCATCGCGGCCTCGGCGACCTTGATCTCCTCCTGCGCGAATCCCTGCATGGCCGGGTCCGCCGCCATGTCGCGGGCAGCGGCGGCATCGCGCTCGGCCTGCCGATGGCGGCCATAGAGCTCGAGCACGTTGCTGAGCTCGGCATGCTCGCGCGAGAGCTTCCTGAACTCGCCCATGTCGCGGGTTGCGTTCTCCGCCGACAGGGTGCGGTTGAGCTCCTCCAGCCTGTTGGCCAGGCCCTCGAGCTTCGCTCGCAGGGGGGGCTTCAAGGCGTGAGCCTGAACAGGCGCGCGATCGATGCCGCGACCGACCGCCGCTCCTCGCCGGCGGCCTCGTTGAGGGCCTGGGTCGGGGCATGCATCAGCTTGTTGGTGAGGCCCTGCGACAGCGCCTCCAGCACCTGCCTGGGGTCCTCGCCCCTGGCCAGCAGGCGCAGCGCCCGCTCCAGTTCGTGCTGACGCGCGCTTTCGGCCTGGTCGCGCAGCTGGCGGATCAGCGGCACCGATTCGCGGCCCTGCATCCAGTGCATGAACTGGCCGACCTGGGTCTCGATGATCGCCTCGGCCTGGTCCACCGCCGAGCGCCGCGCATCCAGGTTCGCCTGCACGATGCCCTGAAGGTCGTCCACGGTGTAGAGGAACACGTCGTCCAGCTCGGCGACCTCGGGCTCGATGTCGCGCGGCACCGCCAGGTCCACCATCAATATCGGCCGGCGCCGGCGCGCCTTGAGCGCGCGCTCGACCAGCCCCTTGCCGAGGATCGGCAGCGAGCTCGCGGTGCAGGAAACCACGACGTCGTATTCGCGCAGCTGCGCGGCGAGCTCGCGCAGCTCGATGGCGCGCGCGTTGAAGCGGTGCGCCAGCCCCTGGCCGCGCTCCAGCGTGCGGTTGGCCACCGTGATGCGCTCGGGTCCCTGCGCCGCGAGGTGGGTGGCGCAGAGCTCGATCATCTCGCCGGCGCCCACCAGCAGCACCTTCTGATCCTTGAGCGAGGGGAAGATCCGCGCCGCCAGCTTCACCACCGCCGCGGCCATGGAGACGCTGTTGGCTCCGACCTCAGTGGTGGAGCGCACCTGCTTCGCCACGGCGAAGGAGCGCTGGAACAGCTTGTTGAGCACCGTGCCCAGCGTCCCCGCCGCCTCGGCACTCCTCACCGCGTCCTTCATCTGGCCGAGGATCTGCGGCTCGCCCAGCACCATCGAGTCCAGGCCCGAGGCGACGCGGAAGGCATGGCGCACCGCGCGCTCGCTGGGCAGCGTGTAGAGGTAGCGGCCCAGTTCGGCGGGCTCGACTCGGTGGTAGCGCGCCAGCCACTCCGCCGCCTGCTCTGGGCGCTCGCCCGAGAGGTAGACCTCGGTGCGGTTGCAGGTGGACAGGATCGCGGCCTCGGCGGCGAAGCGCTGCTTGGCCTCGGCCAGCGCCTCGCCCAGGCGCTCGACGTGGAACACCACGCGCTCGCGGATATCGAGCGGCGCGGTCTGGTGGTTCACACCAAGAGCGTAGAGGGTCATGTCAGGGTCGTGGCGACCGGGTCACGCGTGCCGGCTCCTGCCGCAAGCGGCGCAACTGGCTGAAAGGGGAGGATTTTACCCCCCTCGCGCAACCGGGTGAATCGAGTTTCTCGATCTCCTGCGCTGTGCCGAGGCGCGGACCGTCCATGGGTTGGAAACCCGTGCCATAGGTAAAGGGAGTCAAGCAGCGTCCGTCAGGCTAAGGCAGCCGGAGAAACTGGCGAGGGCGATTGGGCTGATACGGGGGCCGAAGAGGCGGGGGAACCGTGCGGGATGCTCGGCCCCGTTGCAGAGCCGTTCTTGCCGTTGCGGTGGTTGATCCTTTCCTGGGTCTTGGGCGCTCAAGGAAGGTGCTCGAACCCTTGGCATATTGCGCCGAGCCCTGCCCTCTGGGCATCAAACCATGTGGCCTGCGGCATGTCCCTCTGAAGTGGCGGAATACAGCGAACGCGCCGCCCGGGCATCACCCACCCGGTGAACGACAATACCTTGCCCGGCAAGCGCCCGCGGCAGCGCATCATCAGGCGCGCGCGGCGTCGACCACGCGAGAAACGCGAGATCACTCACGGCCGTCTGTTGCCCGTTATAGACATTGACGCAGGTGAGCTCTGCCGTATCCTCCACCCGCTCATTCCAAACCGGCTCCGACAGGGTCATGATGTCGATGCGCTTCTCGCTGAGCCGCCGCAGAACGCCCTGACGGACAACCACCGGAAGATCCTGAGCGACTGTGTCGCGGGGTGTGACAATGACCACCCGATCGAATACCGAGTGCAGGTACTCGGCCGCGGCATAGGTACCTTCGCCATGGTCCATGTCGAAGATGACGGCCGATCCGGGTTGTCGTCCACTATGACGCAGCACCTTGAGCATGGCCGCTCGCAGATCCGGCACCAGGCCTGCATCGCGAACCGCATCAGGAAGCCAGAGCGGCGCAACCATGCCGGCTCCCGTGGCCACAATCACCGCATCAGGCTCAAGGGCCAGCACATCGGCGAGCCCCGCCTCGCGACGCGTGACGAACTCGCAACCGTAGCGGAGCGCGATCGCATGCTGGTAGTCATACACACTGCTCACTGATTCGCCCCCAGGCAAGCGCGCACGCAGACGGAGCTTGCCACCCACCTCATCTGCGCGCGTGAGGACGGTCACCTGGTGGCCGCGTGCTGCCGCAATCCAGGCCGCCTCAAGACCTGCGGGGCCCGCGCCCACTACGACGACACGCCGGGCACGGTCAGCTTTGGGAGGCCGGTAGTCGACCTCGTCAGCCAGTCCCACCCGCGGATTGTTGTCGCAGCCGATCGGAAGGCGCTGCTGGGAAATACGCTCCCAGCAGGTGTTGCATGATACGCAGTAGCGGATGTCGTGAGCGCGTCCCGCCTGCGCCTTGCTCACCCAGGCGGGATCGGCGATCAGCGCCCGTCCGATTCCGACCATCGCCGCCGTCCCGTCGGCCACAATCGCATCAGCCTCCGCAGGATCGGTAATTCGGCCAACGGCAATGACCGGCACCTCGGGGATCGCTCGCGCGAGTTCGCGAATGGTCGATCGGTACGGCACGCGCTCGGTGTAGCCATCGGGCACATGACGCTCGAGCGTGCGCGAATGACTTCCCCAGCAGAACGCCACATAGTCGACCTGACCGTCCGAGGTGAGCCGCCTCGCGACCGCCGCAGCGTAATCAGGGGATATGCTGCCTGATAGCCAGTCGTTTCCGGGAAGCTTCAACCCCAGGATGAAGTCGGGTCCGCAATCGGCGCGAATGGCTACGATGAGCTCGCGCAGCAACCGCGTCCGCCCCTCGAGATCGCCTCCGTAATCATCGGTGCGACGATTCGACCAGGGCGAAAGCGTCTGATGGAAAAAATGTCCATGACCCGCAGAGATCTCAAGACCGCTCCACCCGCAACGCTTGAGCCTCGCTGCCGCCTTTGCGTATTCATCGAGGAGCGGTGCAATTTCGTTGCGTAGCAAAGCGCGCGGCATGGACCAGCTGAGATCATCCGGCAGCACCGACATGCCAATGCCATCAAAGCTGCGGCCAGGCTGGTTGCGGGCCCGCCCCCTTTCGAGAAGCTGTGCGATCAAGCGGCAATCTTCCGATTCAACTGCGTGCGCGAGCCGGGTGAGGCCCACCAGATCGGTGTCGTTCCAGGCGTCGGCGCGCGTGGCCAGATGGTGATGCCGCGCCATGCTGATCGGCTCGGTGACCAGCATCGCGGCCCCCCCGCGTGCCCGGCTCACGCAGTAGTTGAGCAGCATCGGCCCGACCTTGGCATCGCGGTTGGAGTAGGTGGTCATCGACAGATGGGCGATGCGGTTTCGCAAACGCTTACCCGCCAGGGTGAGTGGTGACAGCATCGAGGAATAGGCGGGCGGCGGCGCTCCCGCGGCGGGGCTGTGTCCTGCTGCTTGAATCGGCGTTATGGCAGAGACAGCGGTCACGATATGATGGCCCGAAGTGGTCTGCTGAATACTCGCTCGAATCCCTTAGCCGTACAAGCGCCACACGATGACCTCCACCTCGATCCCGACCCCTTACGCAGATCTGCTCGTCGCGGGCGCAGGCGCTGCTGGCATGATGTCCGCACTGGTGGCCGCAAATCACGGCGCGTCCGTACTGCTCCTCGAACGCGACCCGGGCGGCCCCTCCAACCTGATGGTAAGCGGTGGCCTGTTCCCTGGAGCGGGCACACGATATCAGGCCCAGGCTGGAATCGCCGACGATGCCGAGCGCTTCGTCGCTGATGCCCATGCGAAGGCAGGAGGGGTGGTCGACCCACCGGTGCTGGCCGCAATCGCCGCCCAGAGCGCGCCTGCTGTGCATTTCCTCGCGGACGTCGCGGGTCTTCCCATTAAACTCCTGGTTGGCCTCTCGGTCCCGGGGCACAGCGCGCCGCGCCTGCACGCCACCCCCGCAGAGAGTGGGCGCGAATTGCACGCGCTTCTGCGTGCCGCGGTCAGCGCCCGTGCGCAGATTCAATGCATCGACGAGGCTGAAGCGATCGAGCTGCTCACTGAGCCCGATCCGGTCACGCTCGGCCAGGCGCCACGTATCAGCGGGCTCCGGGCAAGTGTGCGCGGCCGTAGCCGCGACTTTGCTGCAGCGTCCGTACTGCTCGCCACCGGTGGTTTCGCGGCCAACCCCGAGCTTCTTGCCGAGTACATCCCGAAAATGAAAAGCGCAATTCACATCGGGGCGGGCGCCAATGATGGCCGCGCAGTAAGCCTTGGCCGTGCGCTGGGCGCCGACCTGGCCTTCATGCAGGGCTATCAGGGACAAGGCCACGTCAATCCGCCCCGGGGCCACACGAGGCTGGGCATGTCACTGCCTCCACTGGGCGCTTTTCTGGTGAACCGCGAGGGCCGACGGTTTGTGGCAGAAGACATCGGACCCTCCGAGCTTGCAGCCTTTGTGCTGGCGCAGCCCGGTGGCATCGCGCTCGAGGTGTTCGACGCCCGTATTCATGCATCGGCCCGCACTCAAGGCCCTTATCGGGAGGCGTTTGAGGCCGGGAAGATTCACATCGCGCAAAGCCCAGCCGAGCTCGCGCAATTATTCGGCATTCCCGGCGAGGCCTTCAAGGAAAGCTTCGCGAGCTTTGCCGCCGCGGTGGCAAGCGGGCATGACCCAGCGTGGGGGCGCCAGCGTTTCGGTCCGGCGCTCGCGCCGCCCATCTACGGCGCCTGGGTCACCGGCGCGCTTGCTCACACGCAGGGTGGCCTGCGGGTGGATACGAGTGCAAGAGTGATCCGCCGCGATGGCAGCGTGATCAGGGGGCTGTATGCGGCCGGAGGTGCCGCCGCCTCCATCTCCGGGGTGGGCGGCGCCGGATATCTGCCGGGAAATGGTCTGGCGCAGTCGTTCGGACTAGCTATGCTGGCGGGGCAGCATATGGCCGCCACGCAGTGTCGCTGAGCGCCGATGAGAAAGCAACCCTGCGGTGTCGCCTACTGTTCGGCCTTTGCTCCCGAGATCTCTACCGCGCGCTTGAATTTTGCGAGCTCGCGCTTGTGAAATGCGGTTGTCTCCACCGGTCCGAGGCCCGACGGCGTGGCACCCATCTTGGCCAGGCGCTCCAGCACTTCCGGCGCATCGAGCGACTTTTTGACCTCCGCCGCCATGCGATTGACGATCAGGATCGATGTGCCCGCGGGCGCAAACAGGATGACCCAGGCGGCTGCATCAAACCCGGGAAAGGTTTCGGAAAGCGCCGGCACATTGGGAAGGGCTTCGCTGCGACGCTCTGAGGTGACAGCCAGCGGACGGATTGTTCCTGCTGCCAAATGGCCAGGCAGGGAGGGAAGTCCCTCGACCGCGACCTGTACATCGCCCGCAATCACGGCCTGCACCGCGGGCGATCCGCCGCGAAACGGGACGTGCGTCATATCGAGTTTCGCTTCAGCGCGAATCAGTTCCATCACCAGGTGCGAGGTACTGCCCTGTCCGGAGGAAGCGAAATTGACCCGGCCCTGCTGGCCCTTCACCCAGGCTGCAAACTCGGCAACCGTGGTCGCAGGGGTCTTCGGGTTCACCACCATCACCTGCGGAAAACTGACCAGCACCGTCACTGGGATAAAGTCTTTCTCGGCATCGTAGGGAAGCGACTTGAAGAGCCAGGGGTTGATGGCCATTGTGCCGGGCGAGCCCACCAGGAACGTGTCTCCGTCGGGCCGCGCACGCGCAGCGACCTCGGTGCCGATGTTGCCCGACGCACCAGTTCGGTTCTCCACAATGAACTGAACGTTGAGGTTCTGCGACAGGCGAGCGGCGATCAGACGCGCCACCACATCCACCGCAGATCCGGCAGTAAAGGGGTTGACGAGCCGCACGGGCCGGGTAGGCCACTCCTGCGAAAGCGCAGGTCCGCCCACCGAAAACGCCAGCGCGCCTAGCGCAACGGCAGCCAGACGACTCTTCAGTTTGAATGAAATTTTCACCTTGATTCTCCCGTGGCAATCGGTTGGGCACCCGTGCCCTGGCCCATGGCGGCGAAACCCACCCATGCGCACGGGTGGCATGCCCAGAAGGTCGGTGGTGCCGGCTACCTGACTCGAACAGAGTAAAGGAACTTCACACCACCTTTTCCCTCACGGACAACGGTACCGGCATCCCGAGAGGAAGTCCAGCGCGGGTGATCGTGCTGTTTGGCGAAGACTCCCCGCTCTCGATGAGGATCAACCCCTTGAAGCGAGCCGAGTTGCCGCCCTTCGGCGCACGCTGCCCCCCCCGCCACAGGAGCCCAAGCCCTGCGGGATGCTCGGCCCCGATGCCGAGCCGTTCTTGCCCTCGGGGGATCAGGCGTCCTGAAATAACTCCGGCCGCCGCGCCGGGGCGCGCGGCGGGGGTACCCCGGGGTGGGGGTCCGGATAGCGGTGAAATTGGCGCCGCACCGCATGTCAAGGATTGGGCCGTCGAGCGGGTGGTGAAGCTGAACGTGCTGATCTACGACATGCTCGAGTTCGAGAACATGAACGGCGTCTTCGAGCAGTTCTTCCCCGTCGACCCACCCGTGCGCACCGTCTGAGGGCGTGCAGCTCTCGGCGGGGATGAAGACCGAGAGCAAGTGCATCGCGCTGGCTTTCGGGTAAATGGGACCCCCGCCTTCGCGGGGAAGACGGCCTAGGCAGCCGCATGGCTGCGTTCGATTTTCCGCTTGATGTGCTCGCCGGCGGTGATGGTTTCGTAGCGCGCCTTCTCGCCCGGCTCGAGGCACGTCGGCACGCACTCGATGCGCTGGTCGTAGCTGGGATGCACGAACATGCCGATCGACAGGCGCCGGCTCTGCGCCACGCAAAGCGGCGGGTTCACCACGCGGTGCAGCGTCGAGGCCCAGCGCTCGTTGGTCCAGCGCGCCATCATGTCGCCCAGGTTCACCACGAACTCGCCGGCGCGCGGCTGCACCGCGGACCACGAGCCGCCGGGCAGGCGCACTTCGAGGCCGCCCTGCGCATCGGTGGCGGCAAGGATGGTCATCGCGCCGTAGTCGGTGTGCGCCCCGGTGCGAAGCTGACCCGGCAGCGGCGGCTCCTTGAGCACCGGGTAGTGGTGGCACGACATGATGCTGAAGTGTCGCTCGAGGGTGCCGTCGAAGAACCCTTCGGGCAGGCGAAGCGCGGCGGCGAAGACGCGCATCATCCTCGCCGCGAGCTTTTCGTAGGCGCGGTAGAGCTCGACCAGCGTCGCGGCGAGGCCCGGCGGCTGGTCGGGGATCAGGTTCGGCGCGTAGCTGGTCGCCGCCTCGGGCATGCGGGCGTAATGGGCGCGGTGGTCATCGACCGGGCCGAGGAACACGCTCTCGCGCAGATCGGGCGGCGTCTTCTGGCCAAGCGTGTAGGCGAGCCCGCGCGTGGCGAAGCCGTGGTAGCCGCGCTGCTTCGACGGCCCACTCGGATGCCAGCGGTTCTTGGCCGCCTCGGGCAGGTCGAAGAAGACGTACAGCTCGCGCTTCGCCCGCTCGAGGAGCTCGAGCGGGAAGCCGTGGCCGGAGATGATCAGGAAGCCGGTCTGCTCGCAGGTTCGCGCCACGTCTGCCGCGATGCCGGGTGTCGAAATGTCGATCGTTGGGACGGTCATAGGTCCGGGTCGACGATTCTCTCGTAAGGCGGGTCGGAGCGGATGAGGCCGCCCGAAACCAGCGCAGCCTTCAGCCGCAGGATCGGCGCATACGGAAGCTCGGGCGACCGCGCCCACAGGCCGCTCGTCCGGTAGGCGCCGATGATGCGCGCGAGCGCCTCCCGCGGCACCTTCGGCAGGAAGGCGCCGACCGCGCCGGCGAGATCGTCCGGCGTGGCGGCGAAGAGTGCGCGCTGCGCGCGCGCGATGCCGCGCACCAGGCGCCGGCAGGCCTCGCGCCGGGCGCGGGTGAAGCGGCGCAGCGCGTAGAAGGTCGTATAGGCGCAGTCGCCGCGCTCGCTGAAGCGGTGCCAGACATGGCCGCGCCCTTCGCTGACGAGCTGATCGGCGTACGGCTCGAATACCTGCACCACGTCTACTGTGCCGCGGCGATACGCCGCGAGGTTGCGCGCCATCGGCCGCACGCGATCTCCCGCAATCGCCTTCGGATCCAGGCCCGCGCGCTGCAGGTCGTCCTGGAAGGTCATCCAGGGCGTCGGCACGTCGCCCGCAGGCGCGACGCGCAGCCCGAGCAGGTCGCACCAGCGGAACGCAGACTTTCGCTCGCGCCCGACGAGGATGAAAGGGTCGCGCGCCACCACCTGGCCGAAGCACACAAGCGGGCAGCGCGGGTCGGCGTCGTGGTGCAGCATCACACGCATCGGCCCGCCCCAGGACACGTCCACTGAGCCCTCGAGGAGCGCGGTGGCCGTGCGCTTGGTGCTCGGCGACAAGACGTGACGGATGTCGAGCCCTTCGCGTTCCCAGTACCCGCCCGCGAGCGCCAGATAGAACGGCACGTAGGGCACCGCGCGCATGTTCTCGCACAGCGTGACGCGCATCAGACGTCCTTAAGGTACTTCGTCTCCAGCTCGCGCAAGCGGCGCGAGTCGACGGCGCGCGCGTCCGAGCGCGCGATGATCACCATGTCGGCGTAGAGCCGCGTATCGACCGCGTCAACGGTGCGCGGGCTCCATTGCGTCGGCTCCGTCTGCGTGATAAGCCCGATGTCGGGATAGCCGTTCGAGCGCGAGTAGCCCCCGCCAGTGAGGTAGACCGCGTCGAACCCCGCCACCTGCGCGGGGGGCGCGGCGAGCAGCTCGTAGGGGCCCAGGACGACCGTGCAGCCCTTGCGCGCGATGAGCTCGCGCAGCCTCTTCCTTGCATTCATGTGCGACTCCCGTTCGAAAGGCGCTGCCGCTGCCTCAGCCCACTCTGCGGACGGGCGATCCTTGGGCCAGCGGGCGCAGCCTTTCCAGAATTTCCGCCGTGGTGGCCACGTCGGCGTACTTGGCCGCCATGTCGAAGAGGTTCACGGCGTGCGACGTGGCGCAGCGGTCGTAGACCGCGTCCTGCGGCACGAAGGCCCGGAAGTTGTAGGCGAAGGCGTCCAGCACGCTGCCGCGCACGCAGCCGCTGGTGGTGCAGCCGGTCACCACCAGGGTGTCGGCCTGCAGGTCAATGAGGTGGCTGGCGAGCGGCGTGGCGAAGAACGCGCTCGGATGCTTCTTCGGTATGAGCACGTCGCCCTCGCGTGGCGCGATCTCGGCCGGGAATTCGTAGCCCTTCGCCGCGATGTCCATGATGGCCGGCACCTTCTCCGCCAGGCGGCCGCCGTCGGTCGACTTGTTCTTGGGCGCAACGTGCGGATAGAGCACCGGCCAGCCGTTGCGGCGGAACTCGGCCAGCAGCAGCGCGATGTTGCGCATCGCGTTCCAGCCGGTCTCGCCGCAGGAGGTCGGGAATTCCTTGATCGCCTCGAGGATCGGCTTCGGCGCCGTGCCGATGGTGCGGTACTGCACGTCGATGATGAGCAGGGCCGGGCGCCGGCCGATGCTCGAGGGCCGGCCGAAACCGGCGGCGTAGGTTGCTTTCTGGTCTTCCTCGCTAATGATGCCGTCCCAGGGTTTCACGCGGCGCCCTCCTTCATTTCAGTCTAGGCAGACCTATAATTATCAGTCAAATCGATGGCATAGATTTCTTTCATCCACCGCGTGGATACACCCGATCTGAACCTGCTGCCGGTGTTCGAGGCGCTCCTGCGCCGCGGCAACGTGACGCGCGCCGCCGCACACATGGGCCTCACGCAGTCGGCAATGAGCAGCGCGCTCGCCGAGGAGACCTGGAGGAGAACGTGTCGCTGCGCGTGCCGCACTTCATGGTGGCGCCGTTCATCGGCGCCGCCACCGACCTCATCGTCAGCCCGCCGAGCCAGGTGGCGAGGGCGTGGACCCGCCTCGTGAAGATGAGGGTGCATCCGCTGCCGTTCCACATCCCGAGCTTCGAGTTGTCGCTCTGCTGGCATCCGCGCGTCGAGAACGACGCCGCCAACCGCTGGCTGCGCGGCGCGCTGCTCAGGCTTTTCGGGGACCGATGAAGACGCCGGTGTTCCTGCTCACAGGGTTCCTCGGCAGCGGCAAGACCACGCTGCTCAACCGGGCCCTGAAGGAGCCTTCGCTCGCCAACACCGCGGTGGTGGTGAACGAGCTGGGCGAGATCGGCCTGGACCAGGCGGTGATCGCGCAGGCCACCGACAACGTGGTGCTGCTCGACGCCGGGTGCCTGTGCTGCGCGAACACCGGCGCGCTGCACGAGACGCTCGCCGACCTCGACGGCCGCCGCGGGCGCGGCCAGATCCCGCGCTTCGAGCGCCTGATCATCGAGACGAGCGGCGCGGCCGACCCGGCGCCGCTTTTGAACGTGCTGCTCGGCCATCCGCTGGTGACCGCCGCCTACGCCTTCGAGGCCACGGTGTGCGCGATTGACGCCCAGCACTTCCTCGCCTCGCGGCTCCAGTATCCCGAGCTCGACAAGCAGGTCGCGCACGCCGAGCGCTTCTACGTCAGCAAGCGCGACCTTGCGGATGCGGCGCCGATCCTGGATTTTCTCGGAGACGCGGAGATTCTGGACTCGCCGGCGGCGCTGTTCTCGTCCTACGAGGGCTCGAGAAAGTACAGAATGTCGCTGCTCCAGGGCCCGATCCGCTCGCGGGAGCATTTCTCGGGCATCCGCGCGCACTCGTTCCGCCCTCCGCCGCCCGTCACCTGGGCGGGATGGGCGGCCTGGTCGCGGCTCGCGCGCGAGGAGTTCGGCGCCCGGCTCATCCGCGTCAAGGGCCTGCTCCAGATCGAGGACGCGATCGCGTTCGTGCAGGGCGTGCAGGGCGTGTTCCACCCGCCGCAGCGCTTCCAGGACTGGCCGGACGGCGACCAGGCGAACCGGCTCGTGTGCATCTCGCGCGACATCGCCGAGGAAGACATCGCCGTCACGCTGCCGGCCCTCAACGCGCCCGCCGGCACGCAGGCGATCTATTCGATGGAGGAATTGAGGAAAACATGACCGATTTCGTATTGCGCGGCGGCACACTGGTGTTTCCGGACAAGGCGCCCGAGAACAAAGACGTGCTCGTGAAAGGCGGCAGGATTCATTCGTTGCTCGCCCCGGGCGGCGCTGCCTCCGGCGTGCCGGAGCAGTCGGCCAAGGGCCTGCACGTCTTCCCGGGCCTCATCGACTGCCACGTGCACTTCGGCATGGGCGAGAAGATCACCGAGTACTCCACCGAGACCGCCAATGCCGCGCAGGGTGGCTTCACCACGGTGCTCGGCTACTTCCTCAACAACGAGGCCTACGGCGACGTGTTCCGGCGCGAGCTCGAGCACGCGGTGACGCGCGCGCACGTGGACTTCGGCTTCCACTTCAGCACCGCCAACGAGCTGCACATCAAGGAGCTCGGCGAGTACGTGCGCGACTACGGCGTCACCTCGTTCAAGTACTTCATGAACTTCAAGGGCGAGGAAGGCCGCTACCTCGGCCTCGACGGCACCGACGACGGGTTCTTCTACGACCTCCTCAGGGAATCGGCGCGCGTCGGACGCCCGATCGTGGTGTGCCACACCGAGAACATCGAGATCGTAAACCGCGAGCGGCGCAAGGTGCAGGCCGCCGGCGGCAGCACACTCAAGGACTGGTCGGCCTCCAAGCCCGCGATCACCGAGTCGGAGCCGGCGCTGCGCGCGATGTACCTCGCCGAGGAGCTCGGCGCGCGCGTGTATTTCCCGCACATCTCCTCGCGCAAGGCGCTCGACGTGATCCGCTTCTGGCGCAGCCGCTTCAAGGACGTCATCGTCGAGACCTGCCCGCACTACCTCACCCACATCGAGGACGCCAAGGACGGCGGCATGGGCAAGGCCAACCCGCCGTTCCGCACGAAAGACGACCTGGAAGCGCTCTGGGAGGCGATCTTCGACGGCACCGTCGACCTCGTCGCCTCGGACCACAACGCGCGCAAGAAGGTGAACAAGGACAAGCCGCTGTGGCTGGCCTCGCAGGGCTTTCCCGCCACCGCGAGCATGCTGCCGGTGATGCTCTCCGAGGGCTACCACAAGCGAAAGCTCCCGCTGCAGCGCATCTGCCAGCTGCTCGGCTCGGTCCCCGCGAAGGTGTTCGACCTCGCGCCGCTCAAGGGCAATCTCGATCCCGGCGCCGACGCCGACTTCACGCTCGTTGACCTCGACAAGGAGCGCGTGCTGCACGCCGCCGACTTCGCCTCCTACGCCGACTACAACCTGCACGAAAGCTGGAGCTTCAAGGGCTGGCCGGTGCGCGCAATCTCGCGCGGCGTCACCGTGATGGACGACCACAAAATGGTCGGCAAGGGCGGCCACGGCAAGTACCTCTGGCGCCGCATCGGCCAGCCGCCGATTCCGGCAAAAACCCGGTGATCGCTCAGCGGTCTCCCGAGAAGTCGCTCTCCAGCTCGCGCTGTCCCGAGAAGCGCCGCACGTGGTCCACCATCGCCCGCGACGGCTTGGCATACATCTGATGACGGCTGATGCCCGTCCCGGTCGTGCGCGCGAGCCTCACCAGGAAGGCGGCGTGCTGAAAAAGCGTCCCGAGGCTGTCCATCACCGGCACGCCCCCGCGGGCGGTCAGGCGCCTGCGGCGCACGAGGAATTCGTTCAGCACCCCGTCGGCCGGGACGATGATCTCGGCGCCGCGCGCGACCATCGCCGCGCGCGCGACGTCGAAGCGCTCCTCGATCTCCCGCGCGGTCTTCTCGTCGGCCTCGAGCGCGAACTCGTCGATCGGCGGGTCGAGCGCGAGCGCGCCGGCGAAGCGCCGCTCGAGCCCGTAGCCCAGCATCAGGTCGGTATAGTCGGCCGACTGGTCCTCGCACAGCGTGACCAGGCCGAACTTGCGGGCGAGCGAGCAGGCGACCAGCGCGCACGACTCCCCGAGGCCGACGATCGGGATGTCGACCAGCGTTCTCGCCGCCCGCAGGCCCGGGTCGAAGAAGCAGCCCAGGGCGAGCGCGTCGAAGCCTTCGCGCTCCGCCACGAGCGCCGCGTCGCAGACCTGGAGCTCGTGGACCGCCGCCACGTAGCGATGCTTGATCGCGTCGATCGGCGCGCAGCCCTCGGTGTAGGTGCCGGGCCGCAGGCCGTGAACGCTCACCGCGGCGTCCTTTCCCATCACCGCGGCCGCATGCTCGGTGATGGTCTTGCGGTAGAGCGGCATGACCGTCAGATCGGTAAAGCTCTGGTGCCAGATGCGCATGGTTTTTCCTTTCTCCTCAGTACTCACTTCATCACTCGCAGCGGAGCATACCTGCCATGATGCAAAACCAGAATCCGGCACGCTCGCAAGCCGCCGCCAACACCCGCAAGCTGATCGAATGGGCCGTCGAGGCGGCCCGCAAGCCGCTGCCCGAGCCGGTGCGCCGGCGGGCGGCGATCATCCTCTCGGACGACATCGGCGCGATGGTCGCCGGGTCGCTGGAAACGCAGGTGGCGCGCGCGTGCCGGGCCTTTCTCAACACTTCCTCGGGAAGCACGGAAGCGACCGTGCTGGCGCGCGGCGCTCCCAGGGCAGACAAGTACGCCGCGGCGAGCGCCAACGGCATGGCGATCACCTGGTGCGAGCTCGACGAGGGCTTCCGCAACGCCTCCTGCCACGGCGGCGCGTACACCATCCCGGCGCTGCTCGCGGAAGCCGAAGCCCAAGGCCGCACGGTCGAGGAAATGCTGCGCGTGCTCGCCATCGCTTACGAAGTCACCACGCGCTTGGCGCTCGCGTTCCCCTTCCCCGTGTTCAACGTGCACCCGCACGCCGCCTTCGCCGCGATCGGCGGCGCGGCGGCAGCCTCGCTCGCCCGCCGGCTGGACGCGGCCACGATGCTCGAGGCGGTGACCGGCGGCGCGAGCATGTCGTTCGCCGGGCCGTTCGATACCGCGGTCGAGGGCGCGCTGGTGCGCAACGCGTGGACCTCCGCCGGCGCCTGGCTCGGCCTGCGTGCCGCGGACTGGGCCGAGGCCGGCATCGGCGGCAACGACGTCACGCCCTACGACGTCTTCGTCGGCGCCTACAAGACAAGCGTAAAACCAGACGCCCTTGTCGCGGGCCTGGGCGACACGTGGTCCGTGACGAATGGCTACCACAAGGTCTTCGCCTGCTGCGGCTACGCCCATTCCGCCATCGAGGCGACGCTCGACCTCCTCGGCCGTATGCAGAAGAAAAAAGAGCAGATCGCGGAGATCGTGGTCGAGACCGCGCCCAGCGGCCAGGCGCTGCGCAACGCCGAGCCCGAAACCGTGCTCGCGGCGAAGTTCTCGCTGCCGCACGCCATCGCCGCCACCGTGCAGCTCGGCACCGCCGGCGCGCGCGCCTTCACCCAGGACAAGCTCGAGGACGCCGAGATCGCCAGGCTGCGCATGCTCGTGCGCCTGCAGCCCTACCCCGACGTGAAGCCCGCGCCCAACGACCGCCCGGCGCGCGTCACCATGCGTTTCGGCGACGGCGCGGAGATGAGCGCCGTGGTGGAAAGCGCCCGCGGCGGCGCCGACAAGCCCTTGGACGAGCCGACCATCCTTTCCAAGCTGGCGGAGAACGCCGGCCCGGTGTTCCCCGCGGTCCCGGCGGCGCTGCAGAAAGTCATCGCCGGCGACCCCGCTGTTCTTTCACGATCCTGGCGCGACGCGCTCGCCCGGATGGTGAAAGCATGACCCTCGCCCGCGAGCTGGTGCGCGCAATGAGGGGTTGCGCGAACTCCCCTCTCCCAGCCGACGTCGCCACCGCCGCACGCCTGCATTTCCTCGACGCCGTCGGCGTCGGCCTGGCATCGGCCGGCTCGCCGATCGGCGCGGCCTACCGCGCCTACGCCGCCGAGGTCGCGAAAGGCGGCCCGGCGACGGTGTTCGGCCAATCCACCGGTGCCGGCACCGCCGACGCCTCGATGATCAACGGCGGCCTCATCCACAGCCTGGAATTCGACGACACGCACACCGGCTCGATCGCCCACGGCAGCGCCGTGCTCGCCGCCGGCGCGCTCGCGGTCGGCGAGGCGCAGAACGCGAGCGGCGCGTCGCTGCTGGGCGCCTACGCGCGCGGCTGGGAAGTGCTGATCCGCTTCGGCCTCGCGGCGCCGAACGGCTTCCACGCCAGGGGCTTCATGAGCACCTCGGTCACCGGCACGCTCGCCGTGGCGCTCCTGGCCGCCGAGCTCATGCGCCTGGACGAGGACCTCACCGTTCACGCGATCGGCATCTCGCTCAGCCAGGCCTCCGGCGTCATGGAATTCCTCACCAACGGCTCGTCGGTGAAGTCGCTCCATCCCGGCTGGGCCGCGCACGGCGGTGTCATCGCCGCCATGCTCGCCCGCTCGGGCATGACGGGGCCGGCGACCTCGCTCGACGGCAAGCACGGCCTCTTCCGCCAGTTCACCGTCACCGAGGGCGCCGCCGAGCGCTTTCGCGGACTGGTCGGCACCCTCGGCCGCGAATGGCACCTGCCGAAGGCGGCCTACAAGTTCTACCCGTGCTGCCACTACCTGCACCCCTTCATCGAAGCCGCCGGCAAGCTCGCCGAGCGGGGCGTGCACCCCGCCGACGTCGAGAAGATCGTCTGCCGGGTGCCGCAGGGCGAAGCCGCGGTCATCTGCGAGCCCTGGCAGACCAAGCAGTCGCCCGCTAACGGCCATGCCGCGCGCTGGAGCCTGCCCATCGCCGTCGCTGCGCAGCTCGTGGAGGGAAAGGTCGATCTAGCGACGTTCGAGACGACGGCGAGCGACCCGGTGCGCAGCCTCGCGCGCCGCATCTCCTGGGAGCCCCTACCCGGGGCGCGCTTCCCCGAGCGCTTCGAGGCGGAAATCGTTTGCAGCACCAGGAGGGGATCCGAAACGATCCGCATCGACGACGTCTTGGGCAACCACACCCGTGCTCCGGACGCGCATACCGTGCTCGCCAAGTTCCGCTCGAACGCCGCACGCTCGCTGAAGGCGGAGGCGATCGGAGAGCTGGAGCGCGCGGCGCAGGACCTTGGCGGCGCCCGCGACCTGAAGGCGCTGTCGGCTGCGCTGCGCCGGGTGGAAGCGAGCTAGTCGGCGTCCCCGCGGGGACGACGGAATTCGCACTCCGTCAGAAGCGCGCCGCGGGGAAGGGCGCGAGCTCTGTGCCCGGCGAGAAATAGAACTTCTCGCTTGTCGTAGTCCCGGGTGAGCCGGTTGGGGAAGAAGGGGGTGAGGAAAAGCTCCCAGAACGACAGGATGTCGAGCTTTCGGCGCCCCGCCTCCTCGATCATGGCGCAGGCGCCCGCCACGTTGGGGCGCCAGTCGTCCCCGTTGACCGGGCCGGTCTGCGCCGCCGCCAACGTGATCAGGCGTGGCATTACGCCGCCCGGTAGTTGCTCGGGAACATAGCGCGCTGCGCCTCCTCGTCCATCTCGGTCTTGAAGGTGTAGCGGTCCTTGAGGGCGATCGCCTTCTGCGCCGCCGGGCGGGCGCTGATTTCGTCCACGAAACGCTTCAGGTTGGCGAACTTCGCCGCCTGGTCGCCGAGGATGTTGGTAATGAGCCGCGCCCAGCCCCACAGCGCCATGTCGAGCACCGTGTAGGTGTCGCCGGCCATGTACTTGTTGTTCGCCAGGCGCGCGTCGGCGATGCCCCAGTGGCGCAGGGCCTCGAACTGGTAGCGGTTGAGCGCGTAGGCGATCTTCTCTGGCGCGTAGCTCTTGAAGTGCACGTACTGGCCGGTGAACGGCCCGATGCCCGAGGCGACGAACATCAGCCACGAGAGCATCGGCCCGCGCTCCTCGGCCTTCGTCGGCAGGAACTTACCGGTCTTCTCGGCGAGGTAGAGCAAGATGGCGTTGCTGTCGAAAATCGTCGTGTCGCCGTCGACGATCGAGGGCACCTTGGCGTTGGGGTTGATCGCCAGGTAGCGGGGCTCATGCTGCTTGCCCTTGCGCGTGTCCACCGGGATCGGCTCGTAGGCGAGCCCCATCTCCTCCAGGCAGAGAGCCACTTTCATCGGGTTCGGCGCGGTGCTGTAGTAGAACTTGATCATTGTTGTCCTTTGACGAGTTTGGCCGCGGCGATGCCGGCGAGGCGGCCCATGCTGGTCGCGGTCATGAGGCCCGAGCCGGAAAGGTAGCCCCAGTCCGACGGCCCCGAAAGGCCGCGCGCGGCGCCGCCGCCGGCGAAAAGGTTCGGCAGCGGCGTGCCGTCCTTGCGCAGCACGCGCATCTCGGTGTTCACCTCGAGCCCGCCCTGGGTGTGCGTGAGCGCGCCCGCGATCCTGGAGACGCAGTACGGCGCCTTGAGCGCGGGCTTCTTCGTGAAGTCGCGGCCGAACTCGTCCTTCTTCTCGCCGTGCTGCGCGGCGGCGACGTCGGCAAAAGTCTGCTCTAACGCCTTGGGATCGCATCCGATCGCGCACCCGAGGGCCTCGATCGAGTCGCAGCGCTTCACGGCGCCCGCGTCGTGCGCCTCCTTGTGGCTCGCCTGCTGCATCGCGACGGCGTCGCAGCGCGCATCCCAGATCGCCCAGGCGACGTTGCCCGGCTGGCGGTGCACCTTGAGCGCCTGCTCGGAGTAGCCGGCGTTCTCGTTGGCGAAGCGCTTGCCGAGCGCGTTGACGTGGAAGCCGCCCTCGGTGACGGTGCCCCAGTTGAGGTGCACACCGTGCGGCGTCGCCATGGCGCCGTGGCCCTGGAACGAGCCCATGTCCCTGATCGAGGCGCCGAGCGCCTCGCCCCAGCGCACCGCATCGCCCTGGTTACCGACGTGTCCTTCGTAGAACAGCTCAGCGGCCTCGGGGATGTACTTCTTCAGCATCTCCTTGCTGCCGCCGTAGCCGTTGCAGGCAAGAATGAGCGCGTCGCAGCCGATGTCCTCGGTCTTACCGTCGGGGCGCGTGACGCGCACACCGCGCACGCGCCCTCCGGCGTCGGCGTAAAGCTCGGTGGCGTGCGCCGAGGTGGCGAGCGGAATCTCGTGGCGCTCGACCGCGGCGAGCAGCGCCGCGTGCAGCTCCGCGCCGTCGAGCGACTTCGCGGCGTGCATGTGGGGGCGGCTGTGGCCGGGATACTGGAAGTTGAGCACGCACGTCAGCGGCACCTGGTGGCGCTCGGCCAGCCACTCCACCGTGTTCTTCGACTCCTCGGCGATCAGGCGCGCGATGGCGTGGTCACACTCGCCGTGCGCCTTGGCAAGGATGTCCTGGTAGAGGAGCTCGGGCGTGTCGTCCATCAGCCCCGCCGCGCGCTGCAGCTGGGTGCCCGCCGCCGGGATCTGGCCGCTGGAGAGCGACGTGCTGCCCGAGGGCTTCGCGTCGCGCTCGAGGATCACCGCCTCGGCGCCGCCCTCCTTCGCCGCGAGGGCGGCGATGGTGCCGCACGCGCCGGCGCCGATGACCAGCACCTCGGTGTGCGTGGGAAAAGTCTTTCCTTCGGCCTTCAGAATCGGCATGCGAAAAAGCTCCCGCTAGGACTTCATCAGGTTCGGAAGCCAGAGCAGCACTTCCGGGAACAGCACGTAGAGGACGAGCGAGAGCAGGTCGAGGACGATGAACGGCGTGACGCCGGCGAACACCTGCCCGAGCGTCACCGGCACCGGCGAGGCGCTCTTGACGACGAACACGTTGAGGCCGACCGGCGGCGTCAGCACGCTGATCTCCGCGAGCTTGACCGCGACCACCCCGAGCCAGATCGGGTCGAAGCCCGCCTTGACCAACACCGGGAACATGATCGGCAGCGTCATCACCATGATGGCAATCGGCTCGATGAAGCAGCCGAGCACCAGGAACAGCAGCACGAAGCCGAGGAGATAGACGTACTTGTCGGTGCCCAGTCCGAGCAGGCCCGTGGAGATGATCTCCACCAGCCCGGAATAGGTCAGGAAGCGCGCGAAGATGATGCCGCCGATGACGATGATGAAGATGACCGAGGTGGTGACCGCCGCCTCCTTCAGCACCTCGACCATGGACTTCATGCCCAGGCGGCCCTTGACCAGCGCGATCACGAACGCGCCGAACGCCCCCACCGCGCCGGCGTAGGTGGCGGGGAAGTAGCCGCCGTAGATGCCACCCACCACGAGCGCGAACAGGATGATGATGCCGTACACGCCGTAAAGCGACTCGAAGCGCTGCCTCCAGGTGAAGCCGATCCGGGCGAGCGGCGCGAGGCTCGGCCGCATGCGGGCGATCATGTAGATGCCGCCGCAGTAGATGACCGCGGTGAGGATGCCGGGCACGATGCCGGCGATGAGCAGCTTGCCGATCGACTGCTCGGTAATGACGGCGTACACCACCATCAGGATGCTCGGCGGGATGAGCGCGGCGAGGGTGCCGGCGGCGGCGATGCAGCCAGCGCTCAGGCGCACGTCGTAGCCGAAGCGCGTCATCTCCGGCATAGCCATGCGCGTGAACACCGCGGCGTTGACGATCGTCGAGCCCGACGCGGCGCCGAACGCGGCGGACGACATCACCGTCGCCATGGCGAGCCCGCCGCGCAGGTTGCCGAGCCAGACGTAGGCGGCGCGGAAAAGATCCGTGGTGATCGCCGCCACGGTCGCGAAGGAGCCCATCAGGATGAACAGCGGGATCACCGCCAGTGCGAAAGAGTTGGTGGTGCTGAACGGGATGGTGCCGATCTGCGCCAGCGCCGCATCCGGGCCGACGGTGAGGTAGATGCCGATGAAGCCGGTGAGGCCGAGCGCCACGCCGATGTGCACGCCGAGCGTCAGCCACACGAGCAGCAGGCCCAGCACGATCCACCCCGCGACCTGCGGTGACAGCAGCTCCATGCGCTATTCGGTCGGTGCGGCCGTGCTCAGGTCCGGCGGCGGCTCGCCACGGCGCAGGCGCCCGAGGTCCCGCACGATGTCGAGGGCGAGGCGCAGCAGGAGCAGCCCCAAGCCAAGCAGCAGGAAGAGGCGCGCAGGGTAGAGCGGGAAGCGCACCGTCCCCATGGTCGCCTCCTTCAGCTCCCAGCTGTAGCGCAGTTCGCTCAGACCCTGCCACGCGACCAGCGCGAAAAACAGGAACGCGACGATGTGCGTCGCCGCCTCCATGAACGACTTGCCGCGCGGGCCGGCGTGGCTATAAAGGACTTCGACGCGGATGTGCCCGCGGCGCTCCTGCGCGTAAGCGAGCGCGCCGAATACCACCAGCACCATGGTGCTTTCCGTGAACTCCAGGGTACCGGGCACCGGCCAGTCGAAGAACTTGGTGCCGACCACGTCGGCGACGCCGATGAGCATCGAGGCGATCATGCCCACTGTGCCGAGCAGCAGCAGGCCCAGCGCGGCCCGGGATAGCACTGCGCCAGCCCGCTGCACGGTTGCCCGCCTGCCCTAGTTCGAGAGCAGCTGTCTCCAGCGCGCCGCCACCTTCTTCGGCGTCTCGGCGTCCTTGGTGGCCGCCGCCGTGTCCTTCTCCCACGCCGCCAGGAAGTCGGGGGATGACGAGCGCCACTTCTTCAGCTCCGCGGCGGGAAAGGGCTTGAAGGTCGCGCCCTGCGCCCTCATGCCGGCGGCGGCCTTGTTCTCGAAATCGTCCACCCAGGCGAGGTAGTCCTGCGCCGTCTTGGCGGCCTGATCGCGAAACACCTGCTGGATGTCCTTCGGCAGGCGCGCCCAGGTGCGGCTGCTGATCGAGATGTTGTGGCCGGTGATCGCCATCACCGGGCCGCAATGCTGCTTGGCCACCTCGACCAACTTGAACACCTGCATGTTGCCGGCGTTGATGAACGAGTAGTCGAGCGTGCCGCGCTGCAGCGCCTCGTAGATGTCGGTGGGCGCCACCGTCACCGGCACCGCGCCGATGGCGGTGAACGCCTTCGGGATGTCGGCGCCGAAGCTGCGGATCTTCTTGCCCTTGATGCCATCCATGCTGTCGCACGCGGGCGAGGAGCCGCTCAGGTAGTACTCGCCGAGCGGCTGCTGGAAGAGCCACTCCACGCCGGCCTTGTTCATCTCCTGCCGGTAGATGGGGAATTCCTTGACCACGGTGCCAAGGAGCTGCATCGCCTGCTTGCTCGTCGAGAAGGTGAGCGGTAACTGGAAGGCGCGCCAGTAGTGCAGCTGGTCCGGGTTGTACCCCGGCGCCGTCGAGGTCATGTCGATGGCGCCCTTGGCGGTGAGCGTGAGGAGCTCGGTCGTCTTGCCCAGGCCCTGCGCGAAGGTGATGGTGATCTTCACCTGCCCGTTGGTGCGCTTCTCGATCTCGTTCGCGAAGTCCTTCTCGAGCTGCACGAACGGGCTGTCCGCGAGATAGTGGCCCCAGCGCAGGTTGAACTTCTCCTGCGCCGAGGCGCCGCCGGCGGCCAGGCCCAGCGCGCCCACGGCGGACAGCAGCAACGGAAGCTTGCATTTCATCGATTCCCCCTCCTCGCCAAAGATTCGATCGGGCCGGCGCCGGTATCGACGTCGGCGATATCTGCTATTTATTTCACAAATAACCAATGCAACATCTATCTTTCGCTGTCATAGTTCCGCTGTTCATCGCAAATGTCAAGCCATAGAACAGCCCGGGTCGCGCGTGTGCTCTCCGGCGCGCTGCGCCTGTGGGGGGTGCCGGCCGCGGTGGAGCGCGACCCCGACCAGGTCGACGGGCTCGTGCTGCGCACGCCTTCGGGCGGCAGCCTGCAGGTCGCGGCCCGCGAGCCCCATGGCTGGCTCTTGCGGCGCGACGGGCGCGTCCTGGGATCCCATGCCGGCCTGCCGGGCCTGCTGCGCACGCTCCGGGACGAGCTGTGAGTGCGCTCCCGGTCAGCGTGATCACCGGCTTCCTTGGTAGCGGGAAGACCACCCTGCTCTCGCGCCTGCTGCGCGACCCGGCCTTCGCCCGCACCGCGGTGATCGTCAACGAGTTCGGCGAGGTTGGCCTCGACCACCTGCTGCTGGAAGCGGGCAGCGAGGAGATCGTGCTGCTCGAGGGCGGCTGCCTGTGCTGCCAGGCGCGCGGCGACCTGGTGCGCACCGCCGGCGAGCTGCTCGCGCGCCGCTCGCGCGGCGAGGCGGACTTCGAGCGCATCGTGGTCGAGACCACCGGGCTCGCCGACCCCGCGCCCATCCTGCAGGCGCTGATGCGAGACCGCGAGCTCGCCGGCGAGCTTCGCCTCGAGTCGGTGATCGCCACCGTCGACTGCACCGCCGGCGACGCCACGCTGGACGCGCACCCGGAATCGGTGAAGCAGGCGGCGCTCGCCGACCGTCTCGTGCTCACCAAGGCCGACCTCGCCGATCCCGGCGCGCTCGCGGAGCGGCTGCGCAGGCTCAATCCCTCGGCGCCGCAGCTCGTCGCGCAGCACGGCGAGATCGACGCCAACTTGCTTTTCGGCTTCTCAGTTCACGAGCACCGGGATTTGCCGCTCCATGCGCAGCACTTCCATTCCATCACCGAAACTCAAACCTTCTGCCTGCGGCGCAGCCGGCCGCTGCACGCGGTCACCCTCGCGCTCTTCCTGCAGGTGCTCGCCGAGCATTGCGGCGCCAGGCTGCTGCGCCTGAAGGGCCTGGTCGATGTCGTGGAAAGCCCTGGCCGGCCGGCGGTGATCCATGGCGTGCAGCACGTGTTCCACCCGCCCGCGTTCCTCGACGCCTGGCCCGACGACGACCGCGGCACGCGCATGGTGGTCATCTCGCAGGGACTCGAGCGCGCCTGGATGGAGGACCTTCTCGAGGCACTCGAAGACGAGGTGAAAGTATGTTCGATCTCGTGATCCGGGGCGAGCGCGTCGTCACCCCGCAGGGTGTCGGCCCGCGGGAGATCGCGGTCAAGGACGGCACGATCGCGGCGCTCGCCGCACCCGGCACCTTTGCCGCTTCGCAGGCGGCGCGCGTCATCGATGCCGGAGCAGCCGTGGTCATGCCCGGCGGCATCGATCCGCACGTGCACTGCGCCTGGTACATCCCGCCGATGCGTCCCGGCGATCCGCCCGGCACCAGCGGTTCGCCCGAGCTGGTGAGCCGCGCGGCGCTGTTCGGCGGTACGACGACAATGATCGACTTCGCCGCTTGCAAGCCCGACCGCGCCGGCGACGAGTCCTCCAGCCAGAGCGTGCGCGACGCGCTCGAGGCACGCGACAAGGACTGGGCCGGCAAGTGCTACTGCGACTACGCCTACCACATCATGCTGCGCGGCAACGTGCCGCCGTCGGCGATCGCCGAGCTCAAGGAGGCGGTGCAGGCCGGCTACGCCACCACCAAGATCTTCACCACCGACATCACCCCGAGCCGCGCCGGCCGCATGGTGCGCTTCGGCCAGATCTGGGAGATCTTCAAGGTGCTCGCGCGCGAAGGCGGCCTCGCGGTGATCCACGCCGAGGACGACGACATCGTGCGCCACATGTACGAGAAGCTGTTCCGCGAGAACCGCACCGCCTTCGAGCACATGGCCGAGGTGCACAACGCGCTGTCGGAGGACCTGTCGTTCCGCCGCGTCATCCGCCTCGCCGAGCACGTGGAGGGCATGGCGCTCTACATGATGCACGTGAGCGCCGCCTCCGGCGTGGAAGCGATCGCCGAGAGCCGCGCGCGCGGCTATCCGATCTACGGCGAGACGCTTCACCAGTACCTGCTGTACACCGCCGAGGACTACAAGAAGCCGAACGGCCAGATCTACCACACCTACCCGTCGCTGAAGTCGAAGCGCGACCAGCAGGGCCTGTGGGACGGCCTCGCGAACGGCCACCTGCATTGCGTCGGCACCGACGAGGTGTGCTGCAACCTCTCGGTCAAGGTGCGCGGCAGCCGCATCGACGACACCACCGGCGGCAACGCCGGCGTCGAGCCGCGCGTGGCCGTGATGTACACCGAGACGGTGGAAAAGCGCGGCTACCCGCTGGAGAAATTCGTCGACGTGGTCTCCAGCAACGCCGCGCGCATCCTCGGCCTGTACCCGCGCAAGGGCGCGATCGCCGTGGGCAGCGACGCAGACATCGTGCTGCTCGATACCAGCAAGCGCCGCACGGTGC
>Ga0194125_10003345_pt1 | contig 26023 bp, 19 predicted proteins | sample TA2KigC250mmetaG_FD_148626 | JGI IMG/M metagenome (GOLD analysis project Ga0194125, IMG submission 148626) | Freshwater microbial communities from Lake Tanganyika, Tanzania - TA2015034 Kigoma Deep Cast 250m | ecosystem: Environmental > Aquatic > Freshwater > Lake | place: Tanzania: Lake... | reverse complement strand
CCTTCGGCCGTTTCTATCCCGAACCTTGGCCGACTACGATGCCCACAGGGGGCTCCGGTTAAAAACAGTAGGTGCAGATATAACATACAAGCCCCTCCGTGCTAAAATGGACACCACAGATTGTCATGCCGTGTTATGGAGGGGCATAAACACATGCAACGACTCACACGCGAGCCAACGGTTCAACGACGTTCCTATCGTCCCGAACAGCAGTCTTGTCCGACGTGTCACAGCACCTTGAAACGCAGTCATATCCTGTGGCGGAAGCGGCTGATCACGCTCAGCGGGCCGGTGCACGTGACCAGTTGGGGCTACCGCTGTCCGAATGCCACTTGCGCGACTGCGCCAGTCGTCTATCGTTCGGCCGTCGCCGACAACTTGCACTTGCGCAAGCACCAGTTTAGTCGCGAGGTGATTGTGCAGGTCGGCTATCGGCGGTTCTGGTATCACCAGACGATTTACGAGCTTCACACCTGGTTGACCCAAGACCTGGGTCTGGTCGTCTCGGCACGGCAAGTAGCGAATCTCAGCGCGGATTTCTTGGCACTACTCCACGCCGCTCAACCAGCCAAAGTGCGGGCCGCCTTGCGGTCGCTGACCTACCTGGTCGTCGGCGTGGATGGGATGCAACCCGCCAAAGGTGACACCTGCCTCTACATCGTGCGGGAGTTGCAAACCGACCTGACCCTCTGCGCCGAGAACCTGGATGACAGTAGTGACGCCACGATCCGCACACGCTTGCTGCAACCCCTGAAAGCGTTGGCCCAGGAAGTCGGCTTGCCCTGGCGTGGCGTGGTTAGCGATGCCCAGGACACCATCCGCACGGCGGTGCACACCGAACTGGTCGGCGTGCCGCACCAGGCCTGTCAGAGCCACTGTCTGCGGGATGCCGGGGCGTTGACCTTTCAAGCCGACCAGACGCTGAAGAAACAGTTGAAGGCCTCCTTCCGGGGCGCCCGCAAGCGGGTCGAACTGCGCATCGCCGACCTGCCCGCCACCGATCCCTTCCGCCCCATCCTCGCTGATTACGCGACGGCACTGCGGGCGACCTTGTTGGAAGGGGGCGTGGCGCCCTTTGAACTGGGGGGTGTCCACATCTTTGACGATCTGGCCGCCCTGGCCGCCTCTCTGCACCGCTGCCGGCAAAAAGGGGGCCTGTGCACCTGCTGCGCCGCCTGATCAAGGTGGCCGATCATCGCCTCCCCTATGCCGACCAGGTGGCGCAACTCCGCCGCCAGCGGCAATGGCTGATCGACTTGGAGCACATCCTGGATCCGGCACCCGACGCGAGGCCATCCCCCCTGACCAGCCAAGCGGTAGCGCAACAGGTAGATCGCTACTTGACCGACTTGCTGGCACCGACCGGGCCAGCCACTGAGGAGACCGATCATCAAGTGGCCGTCCATATTGACCAGACGTTGCGCAACCGGTGGTGGGGCCTGTTTACGTGCTACGACGTGCCGGCACTGCCCCGCACGAATAATGAGTTGGAAAGGTACATGCGGCGGATCAAGACCGGCCAGCGCCGCATTTTAGGGCACAAAGACGTGCATGATTTCCTGATCCGCTATGGCCGCTACGTCGCCTGTGTGGACTACCGCGAAAGCCCGGAGGCCTTACTGACCCGGCTCAGTCAGGTCAGTCAAGACGACTTCCAGCGCACCCGGCAAGCGATGAATAGCGCCCTCCTGCGCGAACAGAAGCGCCATCGCTTCCGCCACCACCAAGCCGACTATTTGTGCGGACTTGAGAGTCAGTGGGCCGCCGCAGTCGAAAAGTCTACACAATAGGCGCGGGTGCCGCCTTGTATGTTATATCTGCACCCACTGAATAAAAGTCCGCATAGCCGGTACCACCCAGAGACCAACTTCTTTCGTAAATAGTAAAACTCCCCGGCAAGTTAACCTCGAAAGAGTCACCGCTCCCACTGCCATACCGCATCTCGGCAATCAATATCGAGTATCTCCCACATAGCGTGGGTAGGCGTACCAACCTTTCGACTTGGACGCAGATGCACGTAGATTTTCACAGATTCGGAGCCCAAAATCAGCGTTTATCTGCGTGCATCTGCGTCCTATCGGTTTCACCCACGTCAAGTGGGAAATACTCTCAATATCAAGTGAGTAGCATTGGGGTAGCGAAAATCATAGTAGGTGCTGGAGGAGACAGGCACTCCGACTAGGCCAGCTACTGCCGCCAATGCTCTCTCAAGCTTGGTAGGAATTGTGGCATCAGTGTAGCGCCGCCAGTCGTAAATCTTGCCTACAGGATCGGCCTTCAGATAATATGCCAGAAACCAGCCGTTCTTGTGAACGTATACGTGAACATCTTGGGATTCGGGGTAATCTGCCACCGGCACGGAACCGATGATGTAGTCGGCCGTCTGCACTTCGATGGTGCGAAAAGCGGCCTTCGCCATGTCCAGATCCACCGGCCCACCGGCGTTGAAGTACGCTGAGATGCCGGCTTCGTTATCCAGGAAGCTGCCGATGCTCTGCTGTCCGCTCTGTGCGCTCGCCACACCGACGAACGGCGGCGCCTTCAGCGCAATCGTCGCTGGCCCGCGGCCGGTCTCCTGCCGCGGGAGGCTCACCAGCGAACCGAGGAGCACGACGCTCACCGCCAGCAGCAACGCAATCATCGTTCGGATCGAGAAACGCTTGGGGTTCATGGCTTCCTCTCCTTTGAGCGGTTATGGGGTTGTGGTTTGGTGCAGCGATGGGTACGATGAAGTGATCCTGTCAGATCACAGGACGAAGGTCGTGTGAGGTAAAGGCGAATTGCGATTCAGGGTTATCAGGCAAGGAACGTTCGCTCGATCTCCTCGATCAGGAACGGCAGATTCGGCTCTGTGAAGCTGATGCCTGGCGCTGGTAGGCGATGGTGCTTGATGTCTGGCGGAACGTGTTTGTGGTGTGGATGAGTATAGGCACTTATTCTCCTCCGGCTACTGCCATCTCCGGCATAAGACGCAAAGTGCTGAGACCCGCCGCCTGACGCAGGTCACGCAGATAGCGATACATCATCTCCTGGTAGCGCGCGTCGCGCTCCAGTTTAGCCTCGTAGTAGCCCACCCACTTGATAAAGTCGCGACTCTGTTCCAGCTCGCCGGTCTTGTACAGACGATAGAAGTCTGCGGAGAGCAAGTTGTAGCGATCTTCCAAACGCGCTAACTCGGCGTTTAGGCCGTGGATGTCTTGGATAATATCGTTGAGTGTCATGGTCTTTCCCTCGTCGTGCGGCAACTGGAACTCCCGGCTCCACGACTCGACTTCATTGCATCCGAAGCGCCCCGTTTGTCAATGGCAAGTTCCTGATAATGTGCTCGCCAGCTATCATAAACGGCATCGTCGTCATTATCCAGCCCTTCCTGGAAGTGACTCAGGCTCATGGCCTGCCAGTCTTTATTCGACTTCATTGTATCCGAAGCGGGCCGTTTGTCAATAGCAAATCCTGCGAAAAGTAAGGACACTCTACTCGCCCTCCTCCACCCACCTCCTGAACAAGCCCCCCAACTCTCTTCCCGCGACCTCCTCCGCCAGCAGCCGGAAGTCGGTCGGGCGGCGGTGCGCCAGCGGAAACGCTCGACGTAGGTGCGCAGCAGCTTGCAGAACGCTTGCTCGCCCATCTCATCCCGCAGCGTGGCGAAGAAGAGCGCGCCCTTGCCGTAGACGATCGTCTCGTAGGCGTCCCGTTTGTACTCCAACACCGGCCGGCCGATCGGCGCGTCGAGGCCGCGCTGGGCATTGGCCGCCACGGCCGCCTCCCACCGCTGCAGCCGCAGCAGATCGGCTGCGGGCTGGCCGTGCCGGCCCAGGAAGTAGAAGTACATGCTGAACTCGGCCAGCCCCTCGTCCAGCCAGGGATTCTGCGTCTGGTCGCTGCCCACCTGGTTGTACCACCACTGGTGCGCCACTTCGTGAACCACCAGCGTTTCCAGGTCGGTCAGATATTTGTTGTACGCCTGGCTGCCGATCAGGTTGAGGCCGGGGAACTCCATGCCGTGGAAGGTGAGCGGCGCCTGCACCACCGCCATCTCGCGATAGGGATAGGGGCCGAACTGGTCGCTGTAGACCTCCAACGCGGCCACCGCGTCGTAGAGCGCCGAGCGACTGGCCGCTGCGTCTTCGGGCAGAAAGCAGGAGATGACGCGCGCGCCATAGGCTGCGGCCTCCTCGGTCTGGAAGCGCGGGCTGAGGTTCAACGTGAACTCGCGTGCCGGCCCCATGACGTAGGTCAACGCTGCCCAGCCGTCGGCCGCGACCGTGCGGGTGATCGCGATGCCGGTGGCCGCGATCACCTGCTCCGAGGGCGCAGTCATCTGTACCCGGTAGAGCGCCGCATCGTGAAACCCCACGTCCCCCAATGGGCTGGCAATATCCAAGGCCCAATCTCGCCCCCCCGGCCTGCCAGGATCGGGTAGAAGTTGGTCAGGCTGACGATGTCCTCGCTCTGGCCGAAGATGGTGTAGAGGCCCGGCTCGCGCTGCGGCCACTTGCCTGCGAAGGTCAGCCAGACCTGAGCCACGCTGCTCGGCTTGAGTGGCGTAGGCAGCGCCAGGTGGACCGCGGTTCCCTCGGCGTCATAGGCGTAGTTGACCGTCAGCCCGTTCACCCGTGCGCCGCCCACCGTCAGCCCGCCGCCGAACTGCTTCAGATTGGGATAGAGCCGGAAGTAGAGGTCGTTCAATGCCGCGGTCCTGCTGACCGGCAGGGTCAGTTCCAGCGTGCCCGTATACGCGCGCGCGGCCACGTCCACCTTCACCGTTATGCTGTAACGCAGCAGCGCATCGAGCTGGGCGGGGGTCAGCGTGAAGCCAGGGGCCAGCGCGGGGCGATAGTCGGCCAGCGGATCGGCCGGCGGCACGGGCTTGAGGAGCGCGCAGCCGGCCAGGAGCAGGCCAGTCAGGGTCAATGCCAGGGTTGAGGCCAGCAGCCAGCGGGGAAAACGGCCAATGCTACGTCGGGGTTGCGGCATCACAACCTCCCCATGATTGAGCCACGAATTACACCTCTTCACGAAACAGCGAGCTATTCGTGTCCTTCGTGCAATTCGTGGCAGGTTTCGTCAATACGCCCGCGCGAAGATCGCCACCTGGTTGGTTCGTCTGCCCGTGTAGAAACAGACCCCCTCCTCGCCCTGTGCGTCGAAGGGATAGCAGCGGATGGTCGCCTTTGTCTCGTCCTTGATGCGATCTTCGTCTTCGTCCGAACCAGCCCAGTGCACACGCAGGAAGCCGCCGACGCCGTCCAGCGCCTCCTTGAATTGGTCGTAGTTCGCGACGGAATGGGTATTCGCGTCGCGGAATGCGGTCGCGCGACCAAGCATGTCCGCCTGGATTGTCGCCAGCATCTCCTTGACCGCGTTCGCCACGCGGGGCGCGGGGTGGCCGAACGTCCGGCCCTCCTTGCCGGGCGTGTCGCGGCGGGCGAAGACGACCGCATTCTGCACCACATCGCGCGGGCCGATCTCGATGCGGAGCGGTGCGCCGCGCATCTCCCAATCGTTGAACTTGAACCCCGCGCTCACCTCCTCGCGATCATCCACCTTCACGCGCACGCCGGCGGCCTTGAGAGCCTGCGCCGCCTGGTCGGTCAGCCCCAACACGGCCGTCTTCTCCGCGTCCTTGCGCCAGATCGGCACGATGACGACCTGGATCGGCGCCAGTTTGGGCGGCAGGACCAGGCCCTGGTCATCGCCGTGCGCCATGATGATCGCGCCGACCATGCGCGTGCTGAGCCCCCAGCTCGTGGTCCAGGCGTATTCCATCTCGTTGTTCTGGTTCAGGAACTTGATGTCGAATGCGCGGGCGAAGTTCTGGCCCAGGAAATGGCTGGTGCCCGATTGCAGCGCCCAACCGTTGCCCATCATCGCCTCGATGGTGGTGCTGTAGAGCGCGCCTGCGAACTTCTCGCGGTTGCTCTTCTTGCCCTGGATGACGGGAATGGCGGCATCGTTGATCGCGAAGTCGGCGTAGACCCCCAACATGCGCCGCGTCTCTTCTTCTGCCTCCGCGCGCGTGGCGTGGGCGGTGTGCCCCTCTTGCCACAGGAACTCCGTGGTCCGCAAGAAGAGGCGCGTGCGCATCTCCCACCGCACGACATTCGACCACTGGTTGATGAGCAACGGCAGATCGCGATAGGAGCGCACCCACTGGCTGTACATGTGGCCGATGATCGTCTCCGAAGTAGGTCGCACCACCAGCGGCTCTTCGAGCTTCTCGCCGCCGCCGACGGTGACCACGGCCAATTGCGGCGAAAAGCCTTCCACATGCTCGGCCTCCTTTTGCAGAAAGCTCAGCGGGATGAAGAGCGGGAAGTAGGCGTTGACGTGGCCGGTCTCTTTGAAGCGCCGGTCGAGCGCGGCCTGGATGTTCTCCCAAAGCGCGTAGCCGTAGGGTCGGATGACCATACAACCTTTGACCGGCGAGTAGTCGGCCAGCTCGGCCTTCTGCACGACATCGGTGTACCAGCGCGAGTAATCCTCGCTGCGGGGGGTGACGCCTTTTTCAGCCATGTGTGGGTGCTCCTGTGGGAGTGAATTCGGGCGCGTAATGCGTGTTGCGTATTGCGTATTGCGAACTACGCAATACGCTGCCATCCAATGCGGCAACGACCTCGCCAGGGGTCAAGACGACGCGCGCCAGGGCCGCAATGGAAGCGCCCAGGTCGGTATGGCTGCGGAAGGCCGCTATGATAGGCTGCCAACCGGCGCCAAGCAACACCAGGTGCTTGCCGGTCAGCGAGCGCGTCTGGAGCAGGCTCCAGGTCAGCGTTACCTCAGAAAGGGTGCCAATGCCCCCGCGCACCGCCACGAAGCCGTCTCCGCGGTCGAGCATGATCGCCAGGCGGTCGAGTAAGGTGGGGGCCCTGATCTCCTCGGTCAGCCACGGGTTCGGCGGCGCGGGATCGAAGATCGCGCAGGTGACGCCGATCACCCGTCCGCCGGCCTCGCGGGCCCCGCGACTCACGGCCGCCATGCTGCCGTTGTAGCCGCCGCTGAGCACCGCGTAGCCGGCCTGGGCCAGCAGCCGGCCCAACTCATAGGTCTCGCGGTAGAGGGCGCTGCCCTCATCCCGCCGCGAAGAGCCAAAGACGGTGATGATTTTCTCGCTATCCATACCCGACCGCCGCTAGATCAGACCCAGGTCACGCAGCGCAGAAAGCACCGGCGGCGGTTGCCACAACCACTGCACGCGCAGCCTGAAACCGGGGATCGCTTTCGAGCGATACACGCCCTCAGCGTCTGGGAGAAGCATCGCATAGCGACCCTGCGCATCCAACTGATAGAACTCCGCGCGCTCGCGATCGGGATCCAGCAGCCAGTACTCTGTGATGCCCGCCTCTTCATACTCGTAGAACTTCTCGCCGCGATCGCGCACCGCGCTCTCGGGAGAGAGGATCTCCACCACCAGGTCGGCCGGGCCATCCAGGTGGGTCTTGGCCAGCCGGGATAGATGCTCTTTGGCCAGGAAGAGCAAATCCGGCTCGCGGCCAGAGCGGCTCAGCCGCATCTGAAACGGCGCCGGACGAATGATCCCAAGCTGGTGCGACTCTGTGTAGACACTCAACACCGCGCTCATGAAACGAACGACATCTTGATGTTGATCGCTGGCAGGACTGTGCATCGCCGCCTCCCCATCTACCCATTCGGCCAGAGAATCTTCGTCGGCCCAGGCCAGGAATTCTTCGTAGGTCATCTTGCGCGGGGCTGGCGGTTCTTGCAAAGCCTGGCGCAGCACGCGACGCAACGCTTCGTCCAGAACCTTTGGCTCTTGGATTCTTTCCAGTATGATCTCTGCCGTGCCCATCAGCCACCTCCGTCTCACACGACCGTGACTCAACCGCTCCGCGCCAGGCAGTATAGCATGGCAGGCTGCGTCGCGCAACATAATGCACGGATGTCGTCTTGGGTCTGAACCTCAGTGCGAGTATAATGTGGGGCGTACCGCAGGCTGCCAGCTTGCGTCACATTTCTGCGTGTACCGCGAGCTGCCAGCTTGTGTCACGTTTCTGCGGAGTTTGATCCCTATGACAACCGCACCCTATGGCTCCTGGAGGTCGCCCATCACCGCCGATCTGATCGTGGCCGGCTCGGTCGGCCTGGAGCAGATCGTTCTCGACGGCAACGACCTCTATTGGATCGAGGGCCGGCCGGCCGAAGCCGGTCGTTGCGTGATCGTGCGCCGCACGCCGGACGGCCGCCGCGCCGACGCGATCCCGCAGCCGTTCAACGCACGCACGCGCGTCCACGAGTACGGCGGCGGCAGCTACACGGTAGATGCCGGCGTGCTCGTCTTCTCTCACTTTGCCGATGGCCGGCTCTATCGCTGCGACCCCGGCGCGGCCCCCCAGCCCATCACGCCGGCCGCAGCCTATCGCTACGCGGACCTGGTGGTTGATCGCCGCCGCGGCCGGCTGCTGTGCGTGCGCGAAGATCATACCGCGGCCGGCCATGAGCCGATCAACTCTCTGGCCGCGGTCAAGATGACCGGGGACGAGACGGCCGGACAGACGCTGGTTGCGGGCCACGACTTCTATGCCAGCCCGCGGCTGAGCCCCGACGGCGACCGGTTGGTTTGGCTGGCCTGGAACCATCCGAACATGCCGTGGGATGGCGTCGAGCTGTGGATGGCGGATGTGCTGGCCGATGGCTCGCTGGCGAACCGCCGTCTGGTCGCAGGCGGGGCTGCCGAGTCCATCTTTCAGCCTGCATGGTCGCCGACCGGCGTGCTGCACTTCGTCTCCGATCGCACCGGCTGGTGGAATCTGTACTGGCTGACCGCGGCCGGCATCGAGCCGTTGGCGCCGCTGGACGCCGAGTTCGGCCGGCCGCAGTGGGTCTTCGGCATGTCCACCTACGGCTTCACGGCCGCCGACCGCCTGGTCTGCGCGTTTGCGCGGGAGGGCGCGTGGCGGCTGGCCACATTGGATGCAGCCACAAGGACGCTGATCCCGCTCGACACGCCCTACACCGAGATCGGCGGCCTGGCCGCGACGCCCAATCAGGCCTTCTTCTTCGGCGGCTCGCCCTCGGCGGCGAACGCGCTCGTGCGACTGACGCTCGCGACAGGGGAAGCCGAGACGCTGCGGCGCTCCAGCAAGATCGCAGTGGCCGAAGGGTATCTTTCCAGCCCGCAAGCCATCGAGTTCCCGACCACGGGTGGATTGACCGCGCACGCCTTCTTCTACCCGCCGCGGAATAGTGACTACGTCGCGCCGGCCGGCGAGCAGCCGCCGCTGCTCGTCATGAGCCACGGCGGGCCGACCGGCGCCGCGTCGAGCACGCTCAACCTGCGCACCCAGTATTGGACCAGTCGCGGGATCGCCGTGCTGGATGTGAACTATCGTGGCAGCGCGGGCTATGGCCGCGCCTATCGGGAGCAACTGAACGAACAATGGGGCATTGCGGATGTGGATGACTGCGTCAACGCCGCGCGTTACCTGGTCGAGCGCGGGTTGGTTGATCCGCGCCGGCTGGCGATCAGCGGCGGCAGCGCAGGCGGCTACACAACCCTCTGCGCACTCACCTTTCGAGATGTTTTTCGGGCCGGCGCCAGCCGCTACGGCGTCTGCGACCTGGAGGCGTTGGCGCAGGACACGCACAAGTTCGAGTCGCGCTACCTGGATCGGCTGATCGGCCCCTATCCTGAGCGCCGCGACCTTTACCACGCTCGCTCGCCGATTCACTTCACCGACCGCCTGTCGTGCCCGCTCATCTTCTTCCAGGGCCTGGAAGACCGGGGCGTGCCTCCCAGCCAATCGGAGAGGATGGTCCAGGCCGCCCGCGACCGGGGGTTGCCGGTCGCCTATCTAGCGTTCGAGGGAGAAGGCCACGGCTTTCGCCGCGGCGAGAACATCAAGCGCAACCTGGAGGCGGAGCTCTACTTCTACTCGCGCATCTTCGGCTTCGACCTGGCCGAGCCGATCGCGGCTGTAGAGATCGAGAACCTGGCCAGCATCAGGAACACTCCCGTCCGCGGAGCAGCCCGATGAGCTCGCAAGCCGCGGCCGGCGATCCCGCGGGGCCGATCACTGTCGAGGCCGCACGGGCTCTCTATCGCCGCGACGGAGGCGGCCACGATTTCGATCACGTGCTGCGCGTGACGGCCCTGGCCGAGCGGATCGCCCAGACCGAAGGCGCAAACGTAACCGTGGTACGCGCCGCGGCCCTGTTGCACGACGCGGGCGCGAGCAGCGACCGGGAAAACCATCATCTGATCGCCGTGGAGCTGGCGCGCGCGGCGCTGGCCGGCCAACCGGTCGATTTCGTGGCTGCGGTGGCGCACGCGATCGAGGCGCATCGCTTTCGAGCCGAGCCGGCCCCGCGCACATTGGAGGCGCAGGTCCTCTCGGACGCGGACAAGCTGGACGCCATCGGCGCGATCGGGGTCGCGCGCGCGTTCGCGTTCGCCGGCGCGCACGGCAACGCCTTGTGGCGCGCGCCCTGGCGCGCGATCGCAGCCGAGGCCGGCGATGCGGTCGAACGCCCCCAGACCCTCGGCGCCGACTACACGCCGATCCACGAGTTCGTCTACAAGCTCGACCGCATCCCCGATCGGCTCTTCACCGCGACCGCCCGCGCCATCGCAGCGGAGCGCCTGGCCTTCATGCGCGAGTTCTTCGACCGGCTGGATGGCGAGGTGACGGGGTGACAAGGTGACGGGGTGATGGCGTCACGGGCCTAGCTCGATGGTGCGCGTTGTCGTGGCGCCGGCCCTCACCTCCAGCCCGCGCACGACCTGCCGCCGGGTGTAGTCGGCATAGGCAATTTCCACGTCGTACACACCGGCGCGGAGGCGGATGCTGGCCGGGTTGTCGGAGCGCCAATCCACCCAGTTGTGGCGGTCCCCCGCGGGATAGGTGACGATGTCCACCGCGACCGGCCGGCCGTTACGGACGGCGGTCAGGTGGAGCAGGCCGAAGTCGAAGGCGACATCGCGCGCCACGCTCTGCCCCGCGCCGACTTCGATCCCCTGCAACCATTCCTGAGCGTAATCCATCTGCACCAGCACATCGTAGCGGCCTGGCGGCAGGCTGAAACGCGCCTCGGCCTGGCGACGCCAGTCGAGCGGCTGCCGCGTCTCGCCCGCGGGATAGACCGTGACGGCCAGATCGGTCGCCAGGACGCCTGGCGATGCGTAGACCCGCACCGTGAGCTCAGCCGGGCCAGAGGCACGCGGGGCCGGCGATGCAGTCGGCTGAGGCTGGCTGGCGGCCGGACCGGGCGCTTCCTGAGATGCGGACGGCGCCGCGATCGCGATCGTCGGATCATCGTAGCCCCAGAAGCGCCACGTCGCCTCCAGCCACGCGGCGGGCTGGTCTGCCTGATCCGCGGCGAGCAGGGTGGCGGTCGCGCGATAGACCCGCCCCTCGGCAGTCGCCCAATAGGTGATTGTTTGCTGCACGGCCATCGGCGCGGCCTGAGTCTGGAGCGCAGCCTGGCTCGCCGCGTCCGGCGCGAGCGTCGCCGCAGCCGCCGCGAACACGCGCGCGATCGCGGCAGGCGGGATCACGGCCTGCGATCGCAACGTCGGCTCCGGCGCTCCCGCGGCGGGCGCCAGAACCCCGCGCGTTCTCTGCTCGGCCAGGGGATAGAGCCGTAGAACCGTGAAGGGCGACGCCAGCCCGTAGGCCGCCTCGAACCCAACCCCAGGCCAGCGCGTCCATGCGGTCTCACCGACCGGCCGCGTGTAGCTGGCGTCGCCGGCCACGATCAGCTCTTCCCCGCGCGGCGATCCCCCCGCGTCCGCCGCGGTCACGGTCCGGGCGATCTGCGCCCATTCACCCTCGCGATACTGCCCGGTGATGATGGCGTGGGCCGCGGTCGCGGATTCGACCGGCTGCAGGATTACCTCATAGCGGAAAGCCGGCGGCAGCGCCAGCAGATCGGCCGGGGTCGGCTGGCTGGTCGAGCCTGTAGCAGGCGCGGGCCGCGATGCAGGCGGCGGCGTCGCTGCAGGCGAGGCGGTCGCGGGCGGGCCCGACGAGCTCGCGGGCCCCAGGCCGGCCGGCGTCGGCGCGGCGGCTGGGGTGGACGCCGACCCGCAGCCGGCGATCCAAAACAGCGCTGCGAGCGCTGCGATCACGACCAACCCACGACGAACGACGAGCGAAGTCAGGTGCATGTCGAGCCTCCCAGTCCAATTATACCCTATGCGCGGGTATCGCGCGAAGACGCGTTCATGACAAAGCCACCGACAGTTCTGCGCTATACTCCGTTTCTTGTGTGGTCTTGACAAACGGTTGATCCCATGTTAGATTAGAAAGCGTGGGAAGGGGGACGTCATATCGTCCCACTCATGATGACCGTTTCTGACCACGGACGCCAGCAGACCCGCTGGCGAGCCAAAGCAGCGACTTCTCAGGAGAGCCGCCATGCTCCGTTACATTGCCCGCCGTTTCCTGTTCATGGTTATCTCGCTGTTCGCCCTCTCGTTCGTGTCCTATTGCATCATCGAGCTCCCGCCGGGCGATTATGCCGAGATGTACATCAAGCGACTCGAGACGACCGGGACGCAGATTGACGAGAATCTGATCATCAACCTGAAGCGCCAGTATGGCTATGACAAGCCTTTCCTCCAGCGGTACTGGGATTGGATCTTCAACATCGTGACGCGCGGCAACTTCGGGGTCTCGATCCTGTGGGCCAAGCCCGTGTCGTTCTTGATCAACGACCGGCTGCCGTTCACGATCGCTCTCTCGGTGCTCACCTTGGGTGTCACCTACGCGCTCGCCATCCCGATCGGCATCTTTTCGGCCACCCACCAGTACTCGCTTTGGGACTACGTTTTCATCGTGGCTGGCTTCATCGGCCTGGCGGTGCCCAACTTCCTGCTGGCGCTGGTGATGATGTACTTCCTGCTCACGAAGTTCGGCGTATCGCCCGGCGGTCTCTTCTCACCAGAGTTCGAGAACGCGCCGTGGAGCCTGGCCAGGATGTGGGACCTGACCAAGCATCTGGTGGTGCCGGTGGCGATCATCGGTCTGTCGGGCACGGCCGGGTTGATCCGCACCATGCGCGCGACGTTGCTGGATGAGCTGGGCAAGGATTACCTGGACACCGCGCGCATGAAGGGCGTGGCCTACTGGCGGGCCGTGCTGAAGTATCCGGTGCGCATCGCCATCAACCCCATCCTTTCGACCATTGGTTGGCTGCTCCCTGCCATCGTATCCGGCTCCACCATCGTCGCCATCGTGCTGAACTTGCCAACTGTGGGGCCGCTGCTGATTGCGGCCCTGATCGCTCAGGACATGTTCATGGCGGGTGGAGTGATCTTCATACTCACGGCGTTGACCCTCATCGGCACGTTCCTGTCGGACATGATTCTGGCTGCCGCGGATCCGCGCATTCGCTTCGAATAGGGAGAGCTGCCGAATGGTTGAGACCGACGTTACACTACAACCCAAGCTCCCCTGGCGCCGCCCGAAGGAAGACGAATCCGCGCAAGAGCGCCTGTATACGGCTTCGCAGTGGGTCTTGATCTGGCGTCGCTTCCGGCGCCATCGCCTGGCCTTGATCGGCGGCATCGTGATGCTCATCATGTACCTGGGGGCGATCTTCGCGCCGTTTGTGACCCCCTATACCCCGCACAAGAAATTCAACGACGCGCTGAACCATCCGCCTACCGCGCTCCGCTTCGATGACGGCGACGACGGTTTCGGGCTGCGCCCCTACGTTCTGGGGACGAAGCGCGAGATTGACATGACCACCCTGAAGCGCCGCTACACGCCCGACCCAGCGCAGAAGCTCTACCTCCAGTTCTTCAGCCAGGGCGAGGAGTACAAGCTGCTGGGCCTGATTCCCACCAGCATCCATCTGTTCACGGTGGCCGCGCCGGGCAAGGTCTTTCTGATGGGCGCAGATGAGTTGGGCCAGGATGTCTTCTCGCGCACGATCTACGCGAGTCAGATCTCGCTGTCAATCGGTTTGATCGGCATCGCCTTCTCCTTTGTCCTGGGGTGTTTGCTGGGCGGCATCTCCGGCTACTATGGCGGCCAGGTGGACATGATCATCCAACGGGTGATCGAGTTCTTGATTTCCATCCCCACCTTGCCGCTGTGGATGGGGCTGTCGGCCGCGCTGCCCCGCGATTGGCCCATGCTCAGAATCTACTTCGCTATCACCATCATCCTGGCGTTGGCCAGTTGGACCGGCCTGGCGCGCGTGGTGCGCGGCAAGATCCTGAGCACGCGGACTGAGACCTTCGTCAAAGCCGCCGAAATGGCGGGCGCCAGCCCGGCCCGCATCCTGGTCAAACACCTGTTGCCCAGCTTTGCCAGCTACCTGATCGTCAACCTGACCCTCTCGATTCCCGGCATGATCCTGGGCGAGACGGCGCTCAGCTTCCTGGGTCTGGGGCTGCGGGAGCCGGTGGTGAGCTGGGGTGTGTTGCTCAACGCGGCCCAGAACGTGCGCACCGTAGCGCAATATCCCTGGATGCTGTGGCCGGTGGCATTCGTGGTCCTGACCGTCTTGGCCTTCAACTTCCTGGGCGACGGGTTGCGTGACGCTGCGGACCCGTACAAGGAGTTCTGAGCGATGGAGAGTGAAGTTGTCCTCTCGGTGAAAGACCTGAAGACCTACTTCTATCTGCCACACGGCGTGTTGAAGGCGGTGGACGGCATCAGCTTCGATGTGCATGCCGGAGAGCTCGTAGGGCTGGTGGGAGAATCGGGCTGCGGCAAGAGCATCACGGCTCGCTCGATCCTCAACATGGTGCGCGATCCAGGCAAGCCGATGGGCGAGGTGTGGTTCTACCGGAACGGCGAAGGCGTGAACCTGCTGGAGATGGGGCCGGACAGCCCAGAAATCCGGCGCGTCCGCGGGGATGCGCTGACCATGATCTTCCAGGAGCCGATGAACGCATTCTCGATGGTGCATACCGTCGGCCATCAGATCATGGAAGGGATCCTGTTGCATCGTCACGTCAGCAAGACCGAGGCCCGGCGGCAGGCGATCCAGTTGCTCGAAAACGTCGGCATCGCCAATCCGGGCCAGCGGGTGGATGAATACCCGTTCCAGCTTTCGGGCGGCATGCGCCAACGCGCGATGATCGCAATGGCGATCGCCACAAACCCCAGGCTGCTCATCTGCGACGAACCGACTACTGCGCTCGACGTGTCGGTGCAGGCGCAAATCCTGAGCCTGCTCAAGGACCTGCAGCGCCGAAACGGCATGGCCATCATCTTCATCACCCACGACCTGGCCGTCATCTCACAGATCGCCCACCGTGTGATCGTGATGTACCTGGGCAAGGTCGTGGAAGAGGCGGCCGTGCGCGAGATCTTCAAGAGCCCACAGCATCCATACACGGTGAGATTGATGGAGGCAGTTCCTGACGTCGCGTTGGCGAAGGGGATCGAACACGGGCGGCTCCAGACCATCGAGGGCTTTGTGCCTGAACCGATTGACCTGCCGGCCGAGTGCGTGTTCTACAAGCGCTGCCCGGAGGCGTTCGACCGCTGCCGAACCGGCCTGCCGGAGCTGGTGCAGGTGGGCCCAGGCCATTTCGTGCGCTGCTTCAAGTTCGGCCAGCAAGGGAGGGCGTCGCTGCCATGACCACCACGACCGTACCGACGCAGGGTCGTGAGGTCCTGCTGAACGTGGAGATGCTCCGCAAGTACTTTCCCATCGAGCGCGGCTTTTTCAAGCGCGTGGTGGGCCATGTGCGCGCGGTGGATGACGTCAGCTTCCACATCTACCGCGGGGAGACTGTGGGCCTGGTCGGCGAGACCGGCTGCGGCAAGACGACCTGTGGCATGACCGTGCTGCGTGGCCTGCCGGTCACCGCAGGCAAGGTGGAATTCCGCTTCCGGGACCTGGGTAACGTGGATGTGACCAGAATCGAGGGAGACCAGCTCAAGCACTATCGCCGCGAAGCGCAGATGATCTTCCAGGATCCCTACTCATCGCTCAACCCGCGCATGACGGTGCGCGAGATCGTGGCTGAGCCGCTGGTGATCAACCGGATCGGCTCGGCCAGGGAACAGGAAGAGCGGGTGGCGCACATGATGAAGATCGTGGGGCTTGACAAGCGCTACCTGCGTCGCTATCCCCATGCCTTTTCGGGCGGCCAGCGCCAGCGCATCTCGATCGCCCGCGCGTTGGTAGTGAATCCCAGCTTTTTGGTGGCCGACGAGCCGACATCGGCGCTCGACGTTTCGATCCAGGCGCAGATCCTGAACTTGATGATGGAGCTTCAGGAGCAGTTCGGCCTGACCTACCTGTTCATCTCACACAACCTGTCGGTGGTCAAGTACATGGCGCATCGCGTGGGGATCATGTACCTGGGCCGGCTGGCCGAGATCGGGGAGAAGGCCGCGATCTTCGAGGCGCCCAGGCATCCCTACACCCAGGCTCTGATGCGGGCCATTCCGATCGCGGATCCTGACCAGCCATCAGGGCTCCAATCGGCGCCGGGCGAGATCGGCAATCCAGCCAACCCGCCGCCGGGCTGCGCGTTTCATCCGCGCTGCGACCGGCGCATGGAGATCTGCTCGCAGGTGCGCCCCGAATTGGTGCAGGTGGGCGCAGAACACGACGTGGCCTGCCATCTGTACGGCGAGCCGACCACGCTTTCGGACCGCTGATCGAGGAGGGAAGAGCGCAAGGGACAGCTTGTTGGTGACGTGTTCGGCGCACGGGCTGGCCCCCCGCAGCGCCGTACGGGGTACAATGCGCGCCGCAGTCAACGCTGCTCTACGACCGACGTGCGGCGTCGTTCGGCACGGACGAGCTTTCAAAAAGGAGATAACAAACCCATGAAACACACGCGAATTCTATGGTCTTTGCTGGTTGTTGCGACCGTTGCTGCCATGTTGCTGAGCGCCTGTGCGGGCGGCGCTGTACCCACCGCGGCCCCAAAGGCCGAGCCAACCAAAGCTCCGGCGCAACCAACCGCCGCACCCAAACCGGTCGAACCGACCAAGGCGCCTGCCCCCAAGGTTGCGCCCGGCTCGGTCTGGAACAAGGACGATTACGAGAAGGCTGCTGGCGTCAAGATCGAGAAGTATGGCGAGGCCCCGGCGCTGGCCGAACTGGTGAAGGCCGGCAAGCTGCCGCCCGTCGAGCAGCGCCTGCCCAAGAACCCGCTGGTCAAAGTGCCCTGGAACGAAGTCGGCCAGTACGGCGGCAACGTCCGCTGGGACGAGTACACGATTGACTACGATCACTACTTCCGTCACATCCAGAACATCTATCTGCTGGGCCGCAACCTGGCGGAGGACACCTACTACAATTCCGGTCTGGCGGGCGAAATCCGGCCGATGATCTTCGAGAAGTGGGAATCGAATCCGACCGCGACCGAGTACACTCTTAAGCTGCGCGAGGGCCTCAAGTGGTCCGACGGCAAGGAAGTCACCACCGAGGACATCCGCTATCGGTTCGAAGACGAGCTCTCGAATCCCGAGATCACCGCGAACCCACCCACCTGGATGCGCTGGAACCCTGAAAAGAAGGGGATCACCACCAAGTTGCAGGTGGTGGACAAGTATACGGTCAAGTTCGCCTTCGCTATGCCCTACGGCGCGTTCCTGCAACAGGTGCTGCGCGCGGGCTCATGGCCCGGTATGTTGTCCCCGTCGCACTACACCAGGCAGTTCCACAAGAAGTACACGGACATGGCCAAGATCATGCCGTTCATGGAACAGCAGAAGATGACCAAGGCCGAGGAGTGGGCGAACTTCTACAACAAGGTGCAGGCCGGCGTCTTGGGCGATTCGGGCGGCTGGCTCAAGCACCCGTATCCCAAGGACATCCCGGTGCTCTATCCCTGGATCGTCAAGGAGATCAAGCCTGACACCTCCTGGGTGATGGAGCGCAACCCGTACTTCTTCCAGGTGGACTCCACGGGCAACCAGTTGCCCTACATTGACCAGCTCAACCGGCAGTACATCGCCCAGTCCGAGCTGATGAACCTGGACATCATCGCCGGCAAGGTGGACGTCCAGGGCCAGTTCCTGCGCATAGACGACTACCCGCTCTTCAAAGAGAACGAGGCGAAGGGCAACTACAACGCCATCCCGGTGAACGCGTGGCAGCACCACGTCTTGATCTACTGGTTCAACCCGGTGGTGAAGGACGAGAAGTGGGCCAAGGCGCTGAGCAACTTTGAGTTCCGCAAGGCGCTCTCCATCGCGCTGGATCGCAAGCAGATCAACGAGGCGGTGTTCAAGGGATTGGGTGAGCCGGCGCAGTTTGCCGCGCCCAAGACCTCGCCGCTCTACGATCCCCAACTGACCAGCTTCGCGGCCGAGTACAACCCGAAGGAAGCCGCCGCCATCCTGGACAAACTGGGCTACAAGGACACCAACAACGACAAGGTGCGCGAGTTCCCCGGCGGCGGTGACATGGTGATGCCGCTGATGTTCTATGAGGTAACGCCCGCGGCCGTGCCCGGTGTCAAGATGGCAACCCAATACTGGGGCGACATCGGCATCAAGGTGGACTCGAAGCTGCTGCAGGGCACTGCGTTCTGGAACTTCCAGGGCGCCAACGAGGCCCCGCTGTCGGTGTGGTGGGCCAATGGGCCGGACTTCGGCGATGGCGCGTTCATCGCCATGAACGTGAATACGCCGATCTGGCGCCGCTGGTACAACACCCAGGGCAAGGAAGGTGTTGATCCGCCGGCCTGGGTCAAGCGCATCTGGGAGATCCAGGATCAGCGCGTGCAGGTGGCGACGGCCGAAGAGCGCATGAAGCTGGACAAGGAAGGCTGGAAGATCCTGGTCGAGCAGATCATGATCATCGGCGCGGTCGAAGACGCCAAGAACCCGTTGATCCTGAGCAAGAGCTTCGGCAACGCGGAATACGGGTTCAAGAAGGCCTTTGTCGGCCCCACCTACCTGGAAGGCGTCGTCCAGTTCTATCACAAGGACGCGGCGCGACGGAAGTAACCGCACGAGTTTCAGGTCATTGCGAGGAGCATCCTGAGCGGAGGCCCGCCGTCGTGTGGCGGGACGCAGTCGAAGGATGCGACGAAGCAATCCCGATCTTGGCGAAAGGAATTGCTTCGTCGCCAACGACGCTCCTCGCAATGACCTGCCATGGAAGCCGTTTTGTGAAGCGCCTGCCCGCTGCGGCGGGTGCTTTTTTGTAACGAGGCACGCCCATGTCATCCACCAAACTCTGGTACACCCACCCCCCTGCCGAATACATCGCCGCGCTGCCCATCGGCACGGGCCGGCTGGCCGCGATGGTGTTGGGCGATCCGACCGCCGAGCGCCTGGCGCTCAACCACGAGTGGCTGTGGCGCGGGGTCAACCGCAATCGGGACACCGAGCCGGCCGCCCATCTGCTGCCAGAGGTGCGGCAGTTGCTCCTGTCGGGGCAGTTCGAAGAAGGCACGCTGAAGGGCAACCAGGCGTTCGGCGGGCTGGGCGGCATCAGCAAACAGCCGAATCGGGTGGATCCCTACCAGCCGGCCGGCGACCTGCGCTTCAGCCTCGATCACGGCTCCGCGACCGATTATCATCGCGAATTGGATCTGGAGAACGGGCTGGTCACGGTCGAATACACCGCCGGCGGCGTCCGCTTCCGCCGCGCATACCTGGCCGACATCGCCCACGATCTGCTCCTGGCGTGCATCACGGCCGACCAGCCTTTCGGCGGCCGCTTCTGGCTTGACCGGATTGATGACGCGGAGTGTTTTCTGCTGCGCCAAGCTTCTATCGGTCATTGTGAGGAGCACCCTGAGCGGAGCGAGCCGTCGTTTGGCGAGCGGAGTCGAAGGGTGCGACGAAGCAATCCCGAATTCGAGCCGGAGATTGCTTCGGCCCAAACGACGGGCCTCGCAATGACCGCCAGCCTGACCCTCGACGGCCAATTCCACCGCGGCATCGCCTTTCGAGCGGAAGCGCGGCTGTACCCGAAGGATGGCAGGATCACAGCCGACGGCGACGCGCTGCGGGTGAGCGACGCCACGGAGCTGCTGATCGCTGTCAACATCGGCGCAGGGGCCGGCACAGAGACCCCCGCGGCCGAGTGCGGCTGCCACACCCTGCCACACACCGACTGGGAGCGGCTGCTGGCCGAGCACGTCGCCGCCTACCGCAAGCTGTACGCCGGGCTGTCGCTGACGCTCGACCTGCCGGAATCCACCTTGCCCACCGACGAGCGGCTGGCCGCGGCCCGCGCCGGCGCGGCCGATCCGACCCTCCCGCTGCTCTACTTCAACTTCGGCCGCTACCTGATGGTCGCTTCGACCGCGACCGCCGACCTGCCGCCCAACCTGCAGGGCAAATGGAACGAGTCGCTCAACCCGCCGTGGCAAGCCGACTATCATCACGATGTCAACCTCCAGATGAACTACTGGCCGGTCGAAGGGGGCAACCTGGCCTTCGCGACTGATTCGTTCTTCCGCCATTGCGAGCGTTTCATCCCGCATGGCCGCAAGGCTGCGGCCGACCTATACGGCTGCAAAGGCGTCTTTTTTCCGCTCCAATCCGACCCGTGGGGTCGCTGCACGCCGGAATCGTTCGGCTGGGCGGTGTGGACAGGCGCGGCCGCCTGGCTGGCCGAGCATTTCTGGTGGCGGTGGGAGTACGGCCGCGACCGGGCGTTCCTCCGGGATCATGCCTATCCGTTCCTCAAAGAAGTGGCGGCGTTCTACGAAACCTACCTGATCGAGGATGAGCACGGGGTCTTGCAGGCCGTGCCCTCGCAATCGCCGGAGAATCGTTTCGTCGGCACGGGCAGGTTCCCGGTCAGCCTGGGCGTCTCGGCCACGATGGACATCCTGCTGATCCGCGAGACGTTGCGCCATGCCATCGCCGCGGCCGCGCTGTTGGGCGTGGATGAGGAGCAGCGCAACCTTTGGCGGGGCATCCTCGACCGCCTGCCGTCCCTCAAGATCGGTCGCTTCGGTCAGCTCCAGGAGTGGAACGAAGACTTCGACGAGGTCGAGCCGGGCCACCGCCACACGTCGCACCTGATCGGCGTCTACCCCGGCGACGAGCTGGATCCCGAACGGACGCCGGAGCTGTGGCAGGCGAGCCGCGTCTCGGTGGAGCGGCGGCTGGCGCAGGGCGGCGGTCACACCGGCTGGAGCCGGGCGTGGACGGCCTGCCTCTTCGCCCGCTTTGGCGATGGCGGCCGGGCGTGGGATCATCTCGTGCATCTGATCCTGGATTTCGCCACCGACGGCCTGTTCGATCTCCACCCCCCGCGCATCTTCCAGATTGACGGCAATTTCGGCGGGACCGCCGCGATGTTGGAGATGTTGCTGCAAAGCTACGGCGAAGAACTGGACCTCCTGCCCGCGCTGCCGCCCGCCTGGCCGGACGGCGAAGTGCGCGGGCTATGCGCTCGCGGCGGCTACACCGTCAACCTGGCGTGGCGCGGCGGGGCGCTGTCGCGCGCCGAGATCACTGCGCTGGAGGATCGCACCTGTACGCTGCTGCACGCCGCGGGGCGGTACACGGTCAAGGACGCGGACGGCAACCCGATTGCCTGCGCCGCGGACGGCCATCGGCTGCGGTTCCAGGTGAAGGTGGGGCAGACGGTGGTTATCGTGGCAAGATAACGGCAATCTTCGAGAGATAGCCGTCAACGAATAGCCAAACGAATCAACGAATCTGCGCGCTATCGCGAGTGAGATTTGTTCATTCGTTGCGCCATTCGTTGACAGTGATCGCGCAACCTGCAATGAGAAAGGATCAACCATGTACCACGCCCAACGCTGGACCCTCGACAAGATCAAAGCCCGCCTCGAGCTGATTGCGCCGTTTGTTTACACCAGGGCCGCAGAGCTGCCGGCGTTCCGCTATCTGCGGCTGGACGGCCCGCTGGCTGCGCCGCCTGTCGCGACCGACATGGATGATGCGCAGTGGGCCAGGATCAACCCCAACGATTACTGGGGCATGTGGATGAGCGATTTTGTCCTGCGAACCACCTTCACACTGCCCGCGGGATGGGACGCTGCGACGCCGACCGCGCTCTTCCTGCCGCTCGGCGAGGCGGGCGATTTCAGCCACCCGGAGGCGCTGGCCTATGTGGATGGCGTCGCTTTTGCCGCGTGCGACCGCCACCACCAGGAGATCCTCTTGGAACTCGCCTGGCTCGATGGTAAAGCGCACACGCTGGCCCTCCACGGCTGGACCGGTCTCGGCGGCTTTGCCAGCGGCGACCCGTTCACGAAACTGTACATGCGGCCGTGCCAGATCGTCCAGATCCACCAGCCCACGCGCGACTTCATCGCGCTGGCGCGAGCGGCGCACGAGACGGCCGCCAGCCTGGAGGACGCCAACCCCGCCCGACACGGCCTGCTCAACGCGCTCAACGACGCGTTCAACGTGCTGGAGACGCGCGATCTATTTGGCGCGGCCTTCTACGCCAGCGTCGAACCGGCGACCATGGCGCTCAAGGCCGGCCTGGCGAAAGCCGGCGCACCGCTCGATGTGACGATCCACGCCACCGGCCACGCGCACATTGACGTGGCCTGGCTCTGGACGTTGGGCCAGACTCGCCGCAAGTCGGAGCGCACCTTCTACAACGTCATCCGCAACATGGAGCGGTTCCCGACCTATCACTTCAGCCAGAGCCAGCCGCAGGTGTATGAGTACGTCCGGCAGGATCAGCCCGCGCTGTTCGACGCGATCAAGCAGCGGATCGCCGAGGGGCGCTGGGAGCCGATGGGCGGCATGTGGGTCGAGGCGGATTGCAACGTCTCCGGCGCGGAGTCGCTGGTCCGGCAATTCCTGCTCGGTCGCACTTTCTTCCGCCAGCACTTCGGCGCGGACGCCGAGACGCCCGTCCTCTGGCTGCCCGATGTCTTCGGCTACGCCTGGGCGCTGCCGCAGCTCATCAAACAGGCCGGACTGAAGTACTTCATGACGATCAAGATCGGTTGGAGCCAGTACAACCGCCTGCCCTACGACACCTTCCTGTGGCAGGGGTTGGATGGCACGCGCATCCTGACCCATTTCAGCACCGTCAAGGAGTTCGGCAGCCCGTTCGCCAGCACCTACAACGCAATGGCGAACGCCAAAGAGAGCCTGGGCGCGTGGCAAAACTTCCAACAGAAGGAGCTGCAACGCGATCTGCTGATGGCCTACGGCTTCGGCGACGGCGGGGGCGGCCCGACCCGCGAGATGCTCGAAAACATCGAGGTGATGGGCGATCTGCCCGGCCTGCCGCAGGTCAAACAGTCGAGCGTGCGCAGTTTCTTCGAGACGATTGCGCCGCTGGCCGCCGACCGCAAGATGCCGGTGTGGAACGGCGAGCTCTACCTGGAATACCACCGGGGCACCTACACCACCCAGGCGCGCAACAAACGCGCCAACCGCAAGAGCGAGTTCCTGCTCCACGACGCTGAGTTCCTGGCAGCGTTCGCCAGCCAGATCAACCCGGCCTACGTCTACCCCGCCGCAGCCTTCGCCGACGCCTGGCAGACAGTTTGCCTGAACCAGTTCCACGACATCATCCCCGGCTCCAGCATCGGCCCGGTCTACGAGGAATCGCAGGCGCAATATGCGGCCCTGGCCCAGGCGATCACCCGTGAGCGGGAGGCCGCGCTGGCGGCGCTCGCCGCGTCGTTGGGCGGCGATCTGCTCCTCGCCAACCCCGCGCCCTTCGCACGCACCGATCCGGCGTTCATCCCTGGCGAGGTGGCTGGTGAGTTGACGACCGACGGCCGACGACTGACGACGCAGACCGTAGAGGGCGGCACGCTGGTTGATGCAGGCGAGATGCCGGCGTATAGCGTAGTGCGTATTGCGTATTCCGTCCCGACACCATCGGCATTGGGGACCACAACAGACGCCCCACGCAATACGCAATACGAAACACGCGATACTCACACCCTCGAAAACGCCTACCTGCGCGTCGAATTCTCCCCGACCGGCGACATCACGGGCATCTTCGACAAAGCGGCGGGCCGCGAAGTGCTCGCAGCCGGGCAGATCGGCAACCAGTTCCAGGCGTTCGAGGATCGCCCCATGAATTTCGACGCGTGGGACATTGATATCTACTACGATGACAAGGTCTATCTCGCCGAGCCAGCCTCGTCCATCCGGCTCGTCGAAGCCGGCCCGCTGCGCTGGACGGTCGAGGTGAAGCGCAAGATGCTCAACAGCGAGATCTCTCAGCGCATTTCCCTGCGGCACAACTCGCCGCGGCTGGACTTCGACACGACCGTGGATTGGCGCGAGCGCCATACCATGCTCAAGGTCGCCTTCCCGGTGGAGGTCTTCTCGCCGGTCGCGACCTACGAGATCCAATGGGGCAACGTCCAGCGGCCGACGCACCGCAACACGAGCTGGGATTGGGCGCGCTTCGAGACGTGCGCGCACAAATGGGTGGATCTCTCGGAGGGCGGCTACGGCGTCAGCCTGCTGAACGACTGCAAATACGGCCACGACATCCGCGACAACGTCATCCGCCTGACGCTGCTGCGCTCCCCGACCATGCCCGATCCCACCGCGGATCTCGGCGAGCATCATTTCACCTACAGCCTCTATCCGCACACCGGCGGCTGGGATGAGAAGGTGCAGGCGGAGGCGTATGCGCTGAATGACCCGATTATCAGTTATCAGTCATCAGTTATCAGTCAACAGTGGAGAACTGACACCTGTTCACTGATTACTTGCTCCGCGCCCAACATCATCATCGAAACAGTCAAACGCGCCGAAGATGGCGACGGGATCATCGTCCGGCTGTATGAATCGCAGCGTAAGCGCGGCCCGGCGACGGTGCGCTTCGCGTGCCCGGTGGCGGCCGCGTGGGAGACGAATCTGCTGGAGGAGAATCAGGCGGCGTTGCCGGTGGCGGGTGATGCGGTGAGCCTGGAGTTGCGGCCATATCAGATCGTGACGCTTCGAGTTAGACCGAGCTAACCAGCGACCGGTCTTTGCGGCGTCATTGCGAGGCCCGGTTTGTGGGCCGAAGCAATCCCATGTTTGAGATTGCTTCGTCGCACACGACGCTCCTCGCAATGACACGATAGGAACATATTTCAGATGACCACTTTCACCGATCGAGACATCCTTCGCCGCCTGGCCGCGCGCCAGGCCGAGATCGCCAGCCTGCCGATCCATCAGCAGACGGTCGCCGGCTGGAAACGACTGAACGACCGGAAGCCCGGCAAGCCGATGGTGCACATCTACCAGGTGTGCTGGCATGAGATGGACGTGGACGGCGAGCTGACCCTTCAGTGCCAGGACCCGTTCCACCGCGCTGCCGAAGGGCAGCTTCGCCGCACGATCTACCAGTGGGACCACTTCCGGGGCGATATGGTCGTCACCGCCGAATTCGGCAGCCCGCCGGTCGTGCGTGACACCGGCTTCGGCCTGGAGGTGGAGGAGGAGATCGTCCGCACTGACCTGCGCGGGGGCGTCGTATCGCACCGCTTCCACCCGCAGATCAAGACCGTGGCGGATGCGGAGAAGCTCAGGCCGCCGCAGGTGATCTACGACCGGGAGGCGACCGAACGCAATCACGCGCGCCTGCACGCGCTTTTCGGCGATCTCCTGGCGATCCGGCCCTACGGCGTCAACCTGGAAGCCTATTCGCAGGGCTATGCGCCGTGGGATTGGCTCGTGCGTTGGTGGGGCGTGCAGGAGGCGTTGACCGACCTGGTGGAGCGGCCGCAGCTCGCGCACCTGGCGATGGAGCGGCTGACCCAAGGGGTGCTGGCGCGGCTGGATCAGTACGAGGCGCTGGGATTGCTGAATCCCAGCCAGGGGGTGGTGACGGGGAACGGCGGGTTGGGGTATACGGATGATCTGCCGGGTGCGCCCTTCGACTCCGTCCGGCAAACGACGCCGGACTCCGCTCAGGGTGCGTCTGTGGATCTCGGAGAAAACCAAGTGTCTGCCGCGCTGTGGCCGGTCTCCGACCGAGCCACGATTTCCCCTCCACAGGAGCGTCAGCCATCCTCAATCAGGCTCGGTCAGGAGACCGGCCTGAGCGCGGGGCTGGGAGAGGGGGGTATCCACACCACGGACATTTGGGGCGGCGCGATGTCGCAGATCTTCTCCGGCGTCTCCCCGCGGATGCACGAGGAGTTCGCGCTGCAATACGAGGC
>Ga0194125_10003342_pt1 | contig 26035 bp, 22 predicted proteins | sample TA2KigC250mmetaG_FD_148626 | JGI IMG/M metagenome (GOLD analysis project Ga0194125, IMG submission 148626) | Freshwater microbial communities from Lake Tanganyika, Tanzania - TA2015034 Kigoma Deep Cast 250m | ecosystem: Environmental > Aquatic > Freshwater > Lake | place: Tanzania: Lake... | reverse complement strand
TATCCATCTTCACAAGTTCGGGATGGTAAAAGAGCATCGTTGAAGTTTCGCCTCGCCCGGAATGTATATCCTGCGGAATTCGCTCTTTCTCTCCAGGCAACGCCCCGTCAGTCCATACGATAGTCACATCTGGATATCTGAAGTTCAGGTCGCGTATGGTCGGCTTGATAATCCAGTTTCCGCCGTGAGAGCTTAGAACCACTATCTTCTTTATGCCGTGATGCCGTAGCGAAAGCACTATGTCTTCGATGATGAGCGCTAATGTCTGGGGACGCAGGGTGATTGTGCCAGGAAATCCCATGTGTTCCTGGGAATTGCCGTATGGGATAGCTGGCAGGACATAGGCGTTTAAAAGCTCGCCCAACTCTTTTGCCCATCGGTCGGCTATAAGCCAGTCGGTTCCAAGCGGCAGGTGTCGTCCATGCTGTTCGATAGCGCCAATGGGCAGGATAGCAACATCGGCTTTTGCATTCGCTATCTCTTCCCATGTATTGCATACTGTTACCATAACTTGCCTCCTTGCAGACTCTACAATTGTGAAATATCGACATTATTTGTCAATATAACAAAATGAGGGTGAAAAATCAAGAAAAAAAACCGGGGAGTTAAAAATTCCCATTTACGGGAATTTTTTGTTGATTGTGATGGAAAGAAATGGTACAATGACTTACACCACATTTTTGTAGAGTAAGCTTCCAGTTCCGCCAGACGAAACAAGACACCGTTCTAAAGAGGCGGCGCTGGTTGCGCTACTTGTGAAGGAGATAAATATTCATGGCATCAGAAGATTATAGCCTCTTGGATATGTACGAAAAGGCGTTTCCAAAGTCAAAAAAGTTATACGAAACAGCAGTAACTCTTTTCCCCAACGGTGTAACCCACGATAGCAGGCATTTCCAGCCGTATCCTATTTATGTTGAAAGAGCCAGAGGGTCAAAGAAATGGGATGTGGATGGCAAGGAATATATTGACTATTGGGCAGGACACGGCGCGCTATTGTTAGGGCATGGGCCGGAAGAAGTTGTCAAAGCTGTAACTGAACAAGTCGCCTTGGGAACTCATCTCGGGGCGTGTCATCGCAAAGAAATCGAATGGGCGGAACTCGTTATTGATATAGTTCCTTCCGCGGAAAAAGTCCGCTTTACCAGTTCAGGCTCAGAAGCCACGCTTATGGCCGTCCGATTGGCGCGCACGTTTACTGGTAAAAACAAACTGTTGAAGTTTGCCGGGCATTTCCACGGCTGGCATGACCAGGTGATTCTCGGCGCGAATCCTCCTTATGAAGTGCCGCCTCCCGGCATTGTCAAAGGCGTGATTGACACTACAGTTATTTGTCCACCCAACGATATCGCGGCGGTTGAGCAAATTCTACGGACAGATGATGATATTGCTTGCGTAATAATCGAGCCGACAGGCGCAGGCTTCGGGACTATTCCGACAGGTGGCGAATTTCTGAAGCAGTTACGTGCGGCGACCAACAAACACGGTGTGATACTGATTTTCGATGAAGTCATCTCGGGGTTCCGGGTTGCGCCCGGCGGAGCGCAGGAATATTATAACGTTACGCCAGACCTAACAACGTTAGCGAAAATACTCGCCGGCGGATTGCCTGGAGGAGCAGTTGTAGGGCGAAAGGATATCATGGAACTACTGGAAATCCGAAAGGACCCAGAGTGGAAGTTACACAAAAAGATGCCGCATCCTGGGACATTCAACGCCAATCCGGTTTCCGCTTCAGCGGGTATTGCCACGCTGAAACTCGTTAAATCGGGCGAGCCATCCCGAATAGCTAACGCACGCGGCGCCATGTTGCGAAAAGGAATGAACGAGGTGATTGACCGGCATGGGTTGAAATGGTGTGTCTACGGCGAATTCTCTGAATTTCGGTACTTGTTGGAACATGATTTGCCCAACACCAGGGCGAAAGACTTCGACCCGTACAAATATGATTACACCAAATTCAAAGGCGCCAGTGACCCAATTTTATCGCAAAATCTGCGTTGCGGGATGCTCCTAAATGGAGTTGACTTGACAACCGGCGGCGGCATGACCATGGCGGCGCATACCGAAGAAGATATTGAAAAAACAGTCGCGGCATTCGATAAGACAATAACCTGGATGAAGCGGGATGGATTGATATAGAGCAAAACGGCAAGTGGGCAAAATGGCTAAATGGCACGACGGCTAAACGGCTAAACCGCAAAATATCTTGCCGTCTTGCCACCTTGCCCTCTTGCCACTTAATACTTCATAATCCGATGAACACCGAAATGAGTTCCATCTTTCACCGCGCATTCATTAATAACCTCCGTGTTGAGTAACCTCCGCAAAAGCTCTAATTCATATTCGCAAACCTGTGGGTATTTATTAGATATCTGTACATTGGGGCAACTGTATTCTTTGAGCATGAAGAAATCTTTTGTTTCTTCAAATTCACTCAAGTAACCTTGTTCGTCTCTAATTCGTGTGAGTTCAATCACCTTTTCAGCTAAATTTTCACCGTTTACTCTTGATGAATACTCTTCTATTCGATTTTCCATCCGCTTCCTGAAAACTTGTTCGACCGCTTCAGGGCCATATAAATCGTGAATTGCATCCAGAATTTCAATGGATGTGAGCAGATAATGTTTGGTGAATAACTTATCAGCAGCTTCGGTGATTTTATAAACATACCGTGGTCTTCCTCTGTCACGCCGTTCCCAATCATATCCGACCATATTATCCCTACCCAGGATAGCCAAATGCTGCCGCACCCCCATGGAAGATAAGCCCAGTGTATTGGCTAATTGGTTAACTGTCATACCCGCACTCTTTTTTAAACACAAAAGGATTTGCCATCTTGTGTCTTGCACTTTTGGCTCCAAAATTTACACCTCCTAAGCCTGTTGAATTAATTTACAAGTAAATTCCCAAAAAGAATTTATACTTTTGGAATGAGATGTTACGATGAGAGCCCTTACTTAAGCGCCCATCCACATAAAAGAAGGTTTGATAAGAGATTTCTTAAAAAATACTAAAATAATTATAACATGTAAAAACTAATTTTGCAAAGTTTTTTTCTAAAAATGGATTCGAAAGTAATTATGAAACTGGTTTTATACTTTTGAAACCGCAGAGGACACTGAGGAACAACCCCCTTTGTTAAGGGGGATTAAGGGGGACGCAGAGAACGCTGAGATGATTTCTTACCTCGGTGTCCTCAGCGCCTCCTCTGCGCTCTCTGTGGTTATGAAAAAATTGAGAAGAAGATAAAGAATAAAATTCATAGTTACTAAGCAACCTCATACGCCAAACCAAGAAGAGTGTACAAATCCAATAACCTTTGTAGAGAGCATTGCAAACAGGCTCCAATATTGACGCGAGATTTGTAGAACCTTTATTAAATGCTTGACAAAACAAAGAGACGATGTTACAATTTCAATTATTATTTAATTCAATGTCGTTTGCCTTGTGCTCATCAAAGCGGCTTGTTGTAGTAGCGTTGCTGAGTACAAGGCAAACAAATAGTGATTAAACACTCGGATAGTTCGCAGAGAGTTATTTGTATTTCACAAATTGCAATGTAAAGAGTTTATATTATGGAAACTTGTAAATTCTTCGTAAAATTTTGGGGAGTTCGTGGAAGTATTCCCACCCCAGGCCCTGAAACAGTTAAATATGGTGGCAATACTTCCTGTGTCGAAGTCAGATGCGGTAAGCAATTAATCATCCTTGACTCCGGCAGTGGAATTAGGAAACTGGGAATAGAACTGGAAAAGGCAATGCCGGTTTATGCCACGATATTATTATCTCATTTTCACTGGGACCATATTCAGGGCTTTCCCTTTTTTAAGCCAGGGTTTCAACCCAACAATGTATTTCACATCTATGCGGCGCGGAAATTAAATACCACTTTAAAGAGATTAATGCAAGGGCAAATGATGTATCCTAATTTTCCTGTATCCTTAGAAGCAATGGGCGCGAAGATGGATTTCAAGGAACTTAGCCCCGGCGAGAATACAGTTTCGATGGAGGAGGTAGAAATCAAAACGGCTGCATGTAATCACCCGGATGAAGCACTGGCTTTTAAAATTAGCTATAGAGGGGCTTCAGTTGTATACGCTACCGATACTGAACACTATAATTATATTGACCCTTCTCTTTTGCAATTGTCTAAAGGCGCGGACTGTTTGATTTATGACGCGGCTTACACCACTGAGGAATATTACGGCAAAATAGGCAATTCCAGGATAGGGTGGGGACATTCGACCTGGGAGGAAGGAGTGAAATTGGCAAAGGCAGCTAATGTTGGTAAACTTGTTTTGTTTCACCATGCCCCAGAACATGACGATGCTTTGGTTGCCGAAATTGAACAGAAAGCGAGCGAAGCATTGCCAGGTACGATAGCAGCTTACGAGGGCCTGGAGATTTTCTTGTAGAACAATGTCTTGTCCCAAAAATAATCGACTATTTTTGGGACAAATATATGGAGATAGGTTAGTCACACCATTTATTACTTTGGTTTTGCAAAGAAGGCAAACGGAAGGTGGAAGGCGAAAGTCGGAAGGCGGAAGGAAAATTATTCCTTAACTTCCGACTTCCGATTTCCAACTTCCGACTTCCCCTGCCCTTCACGTTATAAACAAAGTATTAGATGGTGAGTGCCTGGAGAGAGAAAGTATGGATATATTGAAACCAGAAATTCTGCACAAACTCAGTCCCCAACGGAAAGAGGACATCTTGAAACGGTCAATGGTAGATGTATCATCAGTCTATTTGGAGACGCGGGAAATAGTTATGGATATCCAAAGGCGAGGCGATGTCGTCTCTATTGAACATTATCGAAAATACAAGGAGGATATTAGCGAGGATGACTTCCTGGTCACTGAAGCGGAAATCGCTCAAGCTTATGAGGCTATTGACCAGAACATTATTGAGCAATTAAAATTCGCCGCGATGAATATCGAAAAATTTCATCAATTTCAATTGGACCCTAAGATGTGGTCGGTGGAAATTATGGCTGGAATTACCGCTGGCCGGCTTGTCCGGCCGATGGATATTGTCGGCGCCTATGTTCCCGGTAGGAAGGCGATTTATCCTTCGAGCGTGCTTATGACCATCATCCCCGCGAAAGTCGCAGGTGTCAGTAAAATTATCGCCTGCACACCGCCGGATGATGGGATGACCGCTAATAAAGCAACTATTGTCGCCGCTGACATCGCTGGGGCTGACCAAATCTTTAAGCTAGGCGGTCCGTGGGCGATAGCGAGCATGGCTTATGGTACCGCGATTATCCCAAAAGTTGATAAAATCGTTGGGCCGGGGAACAAGTACGTGACGGCGGCTAAAATGCTCACTTTCGGCCAGGTCAATATTGATTCACCCGCTGGGCCGAGTGAAGTGCTAATCTTAGCGGATGAAACAGCGGACGCACGCTTGACAGCAATAGATATGCTTTCGCAAGTGGAACACGACGAAGACGCGGCAGCCGTTTTGGTTACAACAGATGAGACCCTGGCAAAGAAAGTCTGCGAAATTGTTGCAACTGAATTGGCTAATCTTCCACGCCAAGAAATCATAACAACAGCCTTGGAGCGTCATTCCGCAGTGCTTGTGGCGACTGACCTTCAAGAAGCTATCGACTTCACCAACGAATATGCGTCAGAACATCTTCAGATAGTCACCCAAGAACCCTTCAGTATTCTGCCGCGCATCAAACATGCCGGGTCAATTTTCCTCGGACAGTATGCTCCCGTGCCAGTTGGAGACTACGCATCAGGAACTAATCATGTCCTGCCGACGGGACAATGCGCCAGGATGTTCAGTGGATTGTCAGTCGATGATTTTATCCAAAAACCGACGTTTCAATATTTGACAAAAGATGGACTGGAACGATTGAAAGATGCAGTTACAATTTTAGCGGAGGCTGAAGGATTGTATATGCACGCAAAAGCGGTGAGGGAAAGATTTGAGGAAAATTGATGAGTAAGTACCTAAATATATAGCCGCCGATTATCAGACAGCGCTGATCATAGCACGCCTAAAATCAGCGCTGTCTGTAAATCAGCGGCTATACTCAAAAGAGGGTGTTTTTGGAGCTCCATGCCGAAGCAAAAGGAGAATAAAAATTTTTGTTGACGCAGGTGAATAATTGTGTTAAAAAATTGAGGGGATATTTGAGAACCAAAATGTAAACTATTTTCTGAAACATGCCAATTTTGAACGTCAAACAGAAGAGAGCCATTCATGCATACAAGGATTTTGCGAAAAATCAGAGAAAAAATCAGAAGTGAAGAATACATTTTGACGACTCATGCCGAAGAAGAAATGGCTAATGATGATTTTATTGAGGTAGATGTTGAAACTGCAATCTTGAATGGTCGAATTATCAGGCGAGAAAGGGATTCATTGAAAAGAGCAAAGTACATCATCGAGGGAGTAGCTATAGACAGAAGAAAAATGCTAATCCTTCGCTTTGCTCAGGACTTGCCGATTCTCTGATTCTGGATACTATGTTGTCATCATTACAGTCTATGAGGTCATGGAATAAAAAAACAAGAATGGAAATTTCAGAGATGGGAGGTCCAATCAAAATGGAAAATGAACGTTGTGATTTCTGCCATGAAGGCCGACTGAAAGCGCAAAACGTCCGAGAATATTATCGATATCAAGGAGAGATAGTGATTATCGACAATGTTCCTGCTTATGTTTGTAACACTTGTGGTGAACACTACCATCTTGCCCCGGTTGCAAAAAAGCTGCGGAACATCGCTGAAAACCGTTCAAAAATTGAGGAGTGGATTTCCGTCCCAATTACAACTTTCGATAAGCCAATTTTTGAAACTGTTACCTAAAATCTGTATTTTGGCACTGTCGGTTAATTACATGCTGCTTGTCAAAAAAGTAGGAGGTAAAAATTTTTGTTGACGCAGATGAAGAATTGCGATAAAATTTGTATGAGATTTTGCAGATATTTGCAAAATCCAAACATTCAGGAGGTCATTTAAGATGAAAAAAGTTTTGACACTTATAATCATGATAGCTTTAATGTTTGGCGTAAAAATGATGGTATATGCTGGATATACAGTATATACTGACGAAGAATCATTTTTGGCGGCACTTTCTGAAAAGACCACTGTGGACTTTGATACATACCCAGATGGCATTCCCATTCCCACAGGCTATACTCATACCGGGCAGTTTACAGGATTTGCTTTTTCAGGAGATGAATTTGCAGAGTTAGGAGTAGAATTTAGTTCACCGGTAGATGCCATACTCAGCACCGTTAGTACCATTGATACATCTCCTATCGACCTGTTTGCCTCGCCGCCCAATTCTCTGACACCCGGCGCTCCCCCGTATGTGGGTTCGCAAGGTGTACATGATGATAATCATGATTCCTTAGACATCGTTTTTACAAGTCCAGTAACCGGAGCAGGTTTAATTTTCATCGATAACGGGAGCAGTAACCCTACTGAATCAATTACCTTCTTTGATCCAGATGGTAATACTATTGTTGTCTTAGAGCTCCCAGGCTATTTCATTGGCATTACTTCTGATGTGCCGATTGGCAGCATTGCTATTGTAGAAGATGCTGATGATGCTGATGATGTATCATATGATAATCTAACCTTTGGTACTGCCATAAGATTAGGCTCTATCAAAGGAATTGTCACGGATTGTCAAACTGGTAATCCAATAAAAGGAACATTGATAATTGCTATACAACAGCCAGCGAAGGTCAAAACATTTACAGATGAATATGGCACGTATTACATAGTCGATTTAGAGCCAGGTTTCTGGTGGTTGTTAGGTGTCAAAAGAGGATATAAACTCCATATAGCAAAGGTTGAAGTAAAAGCCAATGAAGTTACTAAGCATGAGTTTTGTATGGAGCCAAAATAGGTCTAAGGCGCTGTATGATTCAAGGCGTTATCAAGGGCAGGGCAGAGAAGCTTTGCCCTTTTTTATGCTATCTATGGCTGGATGGTTGAGAGCTTTCTCAGAAAGTAGTCTAAAATTCTATCTTGGTCTATCAATGCTGATTGCTTCGTTTCTCGCAATGACATGATTAGAAATGGCGATATTCATAAAGCATTAAGAAATTACACCGGGAAAGTTGCCATATACTACGCAGGAGAAATACCAGACGACTTGGAGGTGATATTTTAGTGGGATGTGTGCCCTTCGACAGAACGAAGAACCTTATCATCGTCAATATGGCTATTGAGGGCCCAGATGGTGGAAGAATTACTTTATTCCTTAGTGTTTCTTATGATGGAACTTTTCTTTTTATGCTTTTCACAATTTAATTCGGTAATCGTTATGGTTACAAATTTTACATGCTGTTTTTGATACTGGCGCTTCATCCACTATTATCCCATGGGATGTTGCAATCTCTTTAGGATATGACCCAGCAAGAGTAACGCGGCGAAGGAAGATAGTTACTGGCAGCGGGGTTGAGTATGTTCGCTTCGCTCAGCAGTTTACTTCGTAAACTGCTTCTCAGTGATAACAGTGCGGAAGTTGACCGCCATTGGGGAATCCATTTCGAATATCAATGTATTGTGTCATGACTTACCGGAGGATTCGATGGTAGATGGCTTGTTGGGTTTGAATTTCTTGAGGCATTTTGATATAGATATATCGTTCTCAAAGGGGACTGTTGACCTTCGACCGAAGAAGGCGGCTTGGGAATAATTCTACCTTTACCGAGGAGAAAAAAATGAAAACATTACTCATAAGTTCTACATGCGATTACTGTGGAAAAACTTTAGTGTGCATGGGTTTGGGGAAAAGATTTCAGTTAGATGGGTTTAAAATTACCTACATGAAAGCTTTGGGAAGGTACACAACCAAAGTATCCAATAATGTTACCGTTGATGCTGATGCTGCTTTTCTATACAAAATACTGGAGCTAAAAGACGAAATTACTCTTAGCTCCCCTGTTCTCCTGACTCAAGACCTTATCGTTCATGCTTACATTGGTAAAATTGAGAAGAACTTAGAGAGGAAAATTATAGACGCTCATGCAAAATTAGCCGATGGCAAAGATATAGTTATGGTAGGCTCTGGTGGTGATTTTAATGAAGGTAGCTTATTTGATATTCCCGCCACGAAGCTTGTCCATAGTTTAGATGCGCAAATGATTATCATAGACCGATGCGCTGAAGAGCTATTTGTCGATGACCTTCTGGCAATCAAAGAAATCCTCAAGGAGCGAGTAATCGGCGTCATTTTGAATCAAATACACAACGATAGATTAGATTACGTTCATAAATACATTGTGCCTTTTTTAAATAAAAAAGGCTTAGATGTGCTCGGCATCTTACCTTTTGACCCCATCTTAAATTCTGTAACTGTTGGTGAAATATGCGACAAGTTGAACGCTTATGTTCTATGTTGTGAAGATAAGCTTGGCGAATTGGTGGAAAGCTTCAGCATTGGCGCTATGACTGTTGAAAGCGCTTTGAAGTATCTGAGAAAACGCCCTAATTACGCCGTTATCACGGGTGGGGATAGACCGGAGATTCAATTAGCAGCGCTGGAAACCAATGCCAAATGCGTCATTCTCACAGGTAATTTGTATCCTAACGACATTATCATTGCACGCGCCGAAGAGCGTGGTGTTCCTCTGCTTGTAGTCTCCGAAGATACCATCACCACCGTCCAAAAAGTTGAGGAACTGTTAGGCAGATTGAAAATCCGTGAGGAAAGAAAGGTAGCGCGAGGTATAGATTTGATAAGAGAACAGATTGATTTTCAACTCTTATATGAGAAGTTGGGAATTTCTAAGTAGACGAACATAAGAGCGCGCCGACCTACAAAATGACTAAAGGGCAAAGAGTCGAAAGGTGACTAAGTGTAATTGCCTTGTACCAATTTGCCCTCTTGCCAACTTGCCATTTTGCCTTCTTACCTTTTTGTCCACTCACTTTCGTTCACCAGTCACCAATAATTTTTCTTAGTTCACCTTTCCCAACTCGTAGAGACAATTGGCTAAATCGGCAAATTCTGCAATGCTTAATGTCTCTCCACGCCGTTGGGAATCGAGTTGAAGTTTTCTAAAAGCGGCATCCAGTGTTTCCGATGGAATTGAAAGGCCACCGTGTATCAAGGCATTACGCAAGGTTTTTCGTCGATGTTGGAATGCCCCGCGAACAACCCGAAAGAATAGATCTTCGCTTTTAACCAGACATTTTGGAGTTTCGCGCATTCTAAGCAGAAGCAATGCGGAATCGACTTTGGGACGCGGATAAAAACTGGTCGCGGGCACTTTCAAAACAATTTCCGGTTCGGCATGGTAATTCACTACAACCGAAAGTGAACCATAAGTTCTATTTCCAGCCGGCGCGATGATGCGTTGAGCTACCTCTTCTTGGACCATCAGTACGCAGGTTTGAATCAACAAGCGTAATTCTAAAATTTTTAATAGAATTGGAGTTGTGATATAATAAGGCAGATTCGCAACGATTTTCGTATGTTCTCGCGAATCCGATTGTAACAGGTCGGCAAGAGCAATCTTTAAAACATCAGCTTTAATTAACTCAACGTTTGGAAAGAAGAGTGGCAAGATGGCAAAAGGGCAAGATGGCAAAGGGGCTATTTCCGTTTTGCCCTCTTGCCCTCTTGCCCCCTTGCCTCCTTGCCCCATTGACCTTTGGAGTTCAGCGAATAAAACATCGTCCAATTCGATTGCAATGACGCGTTTGGCGACTTCCGCAAGTTTCGAGGTCAGATGTCCTAAACCCGCGCCAATTTCCAAAACTAAGTCATCATTAGTTACTTCAGCGGCGGTAATAATCCTTTCCAGGACGTGTTCGTCAATGAGAAAATTCTGCCCCAAACGCTTTTTGGGGCGAATACCTGATTTTTTGAGAAAATTTCTAACTTCTTGTTTAAGCTGCATTTTACTTCAGACTTCCGAAGTCTCAAAGACTTCGGAAGTCTAAATAACTTACCTTTAGAACAAAAAATAACTCAACCCGATAATCGCCGCGCCAATGATTATGAATACTGGTGAAATTTTAAAGAGGATAATCAATCCAAAGGATGCGATTGCTATGATAGAGGTTCGAACATCTGATACAGAACCCGTTTTGAAGAAGCTATAAGCAGCGGCGATAATCAATGCTAGCATAGCCGGCTTGATTCCTTTCAATATATTTTGCACAATCTGCTTTTCTTTAAATTGTGAAAGGAATAAACTGAAAATCAACATCAAGGACGCACATGGCAGTATATATCCCACCGTGCTTAGAAGCGCGCCAATAACGCCGCCGGTTCTGCCGCCTTTTTGATGTCCCGCTTTGTAGCCGACATATACGGTCATTTTAATCGATATCGGACCTGGCAGTGCGCCTCCGGCAGACCAACCATCTTGATATTCTTTCTCGGTCAGCCAACCTTTATTAATCGATTCTTCCTGCATAGCCGACGCTAATTCATGGCCGGCGCCGAAGAGGAAGGCACCCATTTTGAAAAACACCAGAAAGATTTCCAGATAATACACTATTTTTCCTCCATTGATAGTACTTCTTTGAGAGCTTTGATGGCGACCTGGAGTTGCTCTTCTGAAGGTTTCTTGGTAGTGAGTTTTTGCATGAGTAATCCGGGGGCGATTAGAGCTCGCATCAGCCAGATATCCTGCGTTTTGGAAGCCAATCTGGTTAATTCGTAGGAGATGCCCGCGATTAAAGGAATGAAGATTATTCTTGTGCCAAAACGCACAAGAAGCGATGGCGGTTTGCCAAAAATGGCGAAAACCAAAATACTGACAAACATCACCATAAGCAGAAAAGCCGTGCCGCAACGAGGGTGTAAAGTGCTATATTTATCCACGTTTTCTACAGTCAATTCTTCGCCGGCTTCATAAGCGTAAATTGATTTATGTTCGGCGCCGTGATATTCAAAGACTCGCTTAATCTGATTGATACGGGAGATGACAAGAATATATGCTAAAAATAGGGCGAGCCGGATTACACCATCAATGAAATTAAAGGCGAAGCCTTTTTCTGTAATCAAACCCGACAGCCACGCGGGCAATAATACAAAGAGTCCAATTCCTATTACAATGCTGAATATCAACGTCAAGGCAAGAGTAAAACCACCAATTTCCTCTTTGTTCTTCTTTGAATTCGCCCCCCTCTCTTCCCTCCCGTCGACGGGGGGGTTAGGCGGGACTTCATTTGTTTCTATTGCTTCATTTGCCGAGAAAGTTAAAGCTTTAAATCCCCAGACGAGAGACTCCAATAACACTACAACTCCACGCAGTATTGGCCACTTGAATATTGGATATCGTTCCCCCAATGGATTTAATCTCTCTTTTTTAACAATGATTTCGTCATTCGGTTTGCGGACGGCTATCGCAATCGACCTGGGCGCTCGCATCATGACGCCTTCAATAACTGCTTGTCCACCGACATGCTTCTTCTCCATCTTTTAAATTTTTCCTCTCACAACAAGTGGAAGGGATGAAATGGAAGGAAAGGATGGAAGAAAGTAATCCTTCCCTTCCTTCCCTTCCATCCTTTTCTTGTTATAATCTGGTTTGGGTTGCCGTAAAGTATAATCTAATTCACACCAAGCATTTAACTCTTCAACCCATATTTCTGTTGGAATTTTTCAACGCGCCCTGCAGTGTCTACATATTTACGCTGACCGGTGAAAAATGGATGGCACTTTGAGCAAATTTCAACGCGCATTTGGGGCTTGCTAGATATTGTGTGAACAACATTGCCGCAAACACAGGCGACGGTCGCTTCAACCAATTTTGGGTGAAGGTCAGGTTTCATGTTACTCACCTCCTATTGATGGCTTTGGCAAAAGGGCTAAACGGCTAAACGGCAAGAAGGCTAAACGGCTAAAAGACAATTGCCATCTTGCCCCCTTGCCGTCTTTCCGTCTTGCCATCTTGCCAAGTTTCCGTCTTGCCATCTATCCTTTCATAGAATCAAGGAACTCCCTGTTGGCCCTCGTCTTAGCCATTCGTGCCAGGAAAATCTCTTCCATCGCTTCAGTAACGCTAAGTTGTGATAATGCTTTGCGCAAAATCCACACCTTATTTAAGGTTTCTTCATTGAGCAAAAGCTCTTCCCTACGCGTTTTTGAGGTATTGACATTAATTGCCGGAAAGATTCTTCGATCAAAAAGTCCTCTATCAAGGTGAACTTCCATGTTAGCGGTGCCTTTAAATTCCTCGAAGATATATTCATCTCCCCTGCTTTCTGTGTCGACCAAAACCGTCGCGATAATTGTTAGACTGCCGCCCTCTTCGATTTTTCTCGCTGACCCCAAAAATCTTCTGGGACGATATAACGCGGCGGGGTCAATACCACCGCTCATCGTTCTACCGCTGTGAGGTATGGCAAGATTGCAAGCTCTGGCATAGCGCGTCAAACTATCCAACAGGATTACAACATCTCTTTTATATTCCACCAGGCGCTTGGCTTTCTCTATCACCATATCAGCAACTTGAACATGCCGTTCAGGGAGTTCATCAAAGGTAGAACTGATAACTTCAGCCTTCACCGACCGTTTCATATCGGTTACTTCTTCTGGCCTCTCATCTATCAGCAAAACCATCAAGATAATTTCAGGATGATTTGCGGTTAAACCATGTGCCACATTTTTCAGCAGTTCTGTTTTACCACTAAACGGTGGGGCAACTATTAAACCACGCTGGCCCTTGCCGATAGGGGTCATCAAGTCCATAATGCGAGAAGAAAGCTCTCTGGGGTCATGCTCTAACTTGAGCTGTTCATACGGATGGACTGGCGTAAGGTTATCAAATAAAATTTTATCTTTGGCCTTTTCAGGGTCTTCATAATTCACTGCCTCGATCTTTAGCAGGGCAAAATAGTGTTCATCCTTTTCTCCACTGGGCGGACGAATTTGCCCTTGTACTATATCCCCTGTGCGTAAATCAAATCGGCGAATCTGCGAGGGAGATACGTAAATATCATCAGGGCTTTGCAGATAATTGTATCTGGATGACCGCAAAAACCCAAAACCCTCTGGTAAAATTTCTAATACGCCATCCCCGAAAAACAAGCCATTTTCCTCTGTCTTGGCTTTCAAAATTTGGAAAATTAGGTCTTGTTTCCTCAGACCGCTATAACCTACTAATCCGAGATTACGGGCCACGGCGTTTAACTCAGATATAGTCATCTCCTGAAGCTTGACTATATTCACTTCTTCCTCTTTCATCGTTCATCACTCCTCAAGATTATAAGTAACCAAACTTTTCTTCCAAACTTTTCTTTAAGCAAGAAAAGTTTGATCAAAAGAAAATAATAGGAATGAAAAGTTCCATCATAAGAAACACTAACGACCCAAGTTCAGTTGTCTGATTCTCGGACGAGCTCCCGATGTTCGGGACAGGCCGGCGACAGTTTGCGAAAAACGTACGACAAACCGAAAACGGTCGTTCGCCACTTGACACTTGGAAAACCAAAGAGCCGCCGTCAACTGCAACGAGAATTCTTCTAATAATAATACGGGTGTACTCATCCCGCATCTGGTCAGTAAATATTCTCCGCTGCATAATGGCGTTCCTCATTGACTCCGTCACGTCTTCGTCAGCGTCATGAAAATGGAAACCAAACTCTTGCTCAAAAATTCTTCCAGTATAATTCTTTCCACAACCGAGGCACCCAAATAGGATGAGTATCATGTTATCTACCCCTTCCTATAGTTTTTTCGCCGTGAAATGAGAAGAGTGACTTATAGCTGCCTGACGGCATGCCGCTCAGTGGTGCATTCAGCGCATCCGCTGTAGCGGCTTGTTAGAGGGACAACATTAACTTCCGGCGTTCGGTAAAATGAAAGCTGCGGTCTGGCGCCATGTAAGATACACCATTACACCGGAAAGAACCCGAAGGCGCTACGTCCTTCAATTCTACCATGAGTGCTTCAGTCACTTCTACTGAAATAAACTCTGCGATTGTCAGATGTGCAGAGAAAGGAAATTTCCGCACTGCTGCACCCGCAAAGACTGACGCAGTTTCAAGCATGGTCCGCAGCCTATCAAGCTCCGCCTGTGATTCGATTGCCACACAAATTCCTGGATAAGGTAAGTAATTCATGAGTGGACCGTAACGGACTGTAAAAGGTTTGATAATTGAAGCAATTGACTTTAGTTCGCTCCAATGTGCTTCGCTTAACGGTCTCGGAAGTGGGGTCGTGAGGCTAATGTGGGCGTCGCAATACGACTGAGAACGTGGGTCGTACCTGGCTCGAAGGGTATTCATCTGCGTAAATAGAGGTTCTGGCGGAAGAATAAGAAGAACTCCGAACCTGTACTCCTTTTGCCAGGCCTCCCAATGGCTAATATCTGCTTCGTAGCTGGTCACCATTTCAATCCTCTCTTGAGAACTTGCCCAAACCAAATATCTACCTATCCCACTAACTTTATTAGAGAGAAAAATCCCTCCTAATATGTTTATTCAGATTTTTCCTTACTTTTAGAAAAAGTTTGGAAAGAACAAGACAACCATAGGCTGAAAGCATTAGTGCGTTCACAAGTTACCTACAACGAAAAAATCACAATTGGATATTATCGATTGGATTCAATTACAGAAATACCAGAATGGAAAAAGTACCAAGATGGGTCAACGCCTCCAATGGGCGTTGAACTGTTCTTTGCAGGTACTGGTTTGTAGGTACTGGTGGGAAATTTAGCTTCTTAGTAATATTATACATTATATTGTGAATAACGTCAAGTTTTTTTTTCTGTAATTTTCGATCTTGAGCCAAAATTTTTCAAATTATCCCACAGTTCCGCAACTTTCATTTTTAATTCATCCAAGCCACCATTGTTTTCGACAACAAAATCTGCATATTTGACTTTTTCGGACAATGGCATCTGTGAATGGAGGCGCGCCTGTGCCTCTTCGACACTCAATGGTTTCTTTTGCTCTATACTTCGTCGGATTACCCTGTCCAGTTGTGTTTTCTCATCTGAAACAACAACGACGACAATATCCATTATATCTTGCATGCCAGCTTCGATTAACAAAGGGGAATCTATAATGACAACCCGCTCTATCCCTAATGCCGCTAATCGTTTCGCCTCTGCCAAAGATTGTTCAATAATCGCGGGATGAGTGATTTGATTCAAGCGCAAGCGACGTTCAGAATCATGAAAAACAATTCTGCCTAACTTTTCGCGACTAATATCGCCGAATTCATCAAGGATTTCTTCCCCAAAAGTCTTCACGATTTGGTCAAAAACGGGATTGCCTTTTTTTAATAATTGATGTCCGATTTCATCAAGGCCTATTACATCCGCGCCATGCTGTGCAAGCAACTCGGCAACTGTCGTCTTGCCGCACGCAATCCCGCCTGTTAATCCAACGATTAAGCCTCTGGGTAAAGGTTCATTTGGGTTCATTTTTTTCAGACTTCCGAAGTCTTCAAGACTTCGGAAGTCTAGATTATTCACCTACTTCGCCTCTAACCAATTCTGCCCAACATTGATATCAACCTTGATAGGCACATCTATCGGCAGGGCAGTTTCCATGATTCGGCGTAATGCTTCAGCAATCTCTTCCAATTCATCCTTCGGCGCTTCAAATACCAGTTCGTCATGCACTTGCAGCACCATCCTGGTCTGTTTATTCGTAGATTCTAAATAATCTGCGACTTTGAGCATTGCAACTTTGATGAGGTCGGCCGAACTGCCCTGAACCGGTGTATTTATAGCAATCCGCTTGCCAAATTCTCTGGTATTTCTATCGTTGGCATGAATTTCGGGAACATAGCGCCGCCGCCCCATCAGCGTCGTTACATAGCCTTTCTTCGTTGCCTCTTGTATTGTTCGGTCAAAGTAAGTTTTCACACCCGCGTAAGTCTGAAAGTAATTATCGATGAACGCTTGCGCTTCGTGTATATTGATTTTCAGCTCATTCCCCAACCGCATAGCTCCAATTCCATAGACGATACCATAATTCATCGTCTTCGCCCGACTACGCATCTCTTTAGTAACTTCCGAAACGGGGACGCCGAACACTAACGATGCTGCATAAGAGTGGATATCCTCATTTTTTGCAAATGCTTCGACGAGCCGCTCATCTTTAGAAAGATGTGCAAGAATGCGCAACTCTATCTGCGAATAATCCGCCGCTAACAATACTTTGTCATCGCCTTCGGCTACGAATGCCCGGCGGATTTCTCTGCCCCTCTCCGTGCGAACAGGGATGTTCTGTAAGTTTGGGTTACTGGAAGATAGTCTGCCTGTTGCGGTCACTGCTTGATTAAACGAGGTGTGAAGTCTGCCTGTGTGCGGGTTAATCAAATCAATCAAGGCGTCTGTATACGTCGATTTTAGTTTCGCAAATTCTCGATATTCCAAAATTAGCGCGGGCAACTCGTGATATCTTGCCAGAGTATTGAGCACATTTTCATCAGTTGAATAACCAGTCTTCGTCTTTTTAAATTTGGGCAATTTCAACTTATCAAACAGCACCTCTCCAAGTTGTTTAGGCGAATTGATGTTAAATTCGCCGCCGGCGAGCGCGTAAATCTGCTCAGTCATTCCCTGAAGATGCTTTTCATATTCGGCGCTCAATTCACGGAGAAACGCGGTATCAATTTTTACACCGGCCATCTCCATATCGGCTAATACAGGAATTAGCGGTAATTCGAGGTTGGAAAAAATCTCCTCTAAATCATGTTCCACAAGTTGGGGCTCTAAAATGTATTTCAGATGCAGAGTCGTGTCAGCATCCGCGCACGCATAATCAGATACTTTTTCAACTGGAACCTGGCTCATAGGAATCTGTTTTGCGCCGCTGCCTATCAAATCTTTGATGGGAATCATCTGACGTTGGAGATATTTGAAGGCAACGTCATCAAGTTTGTGTCCCGAAGCAGAGGGATTCAAAAGGTATGACGCAATCATTGTATCAAAACCGATGCCGTTTATATCTACTCCGCTCCGTTTCAATACTTCCAGGTCGTACTTGATGTTATGGCCAATTTTGCTAAATTTAGCGTCTTCCAAAAATGGTTTGAGTTTGTTCAGCACATATTCTTCCGACAACATTTCAGGGCGGTCGAGGAGTTCGTAGTATACAGGAATATAGTAAGCCTCCCCCCCTTTCCCCCCCGTCGACGGGGGGGCAGGGGGGGGGCTGATAGAGATGCCCACAATCCTCGCTCTCATCGTATCGACATCAGTGGTTTCCAAATCGATAGAAAATTCGTCAACAGATTGTAATTTGCCAATCAGTTCTTCCAATTCAAATTCGGTAAGCACCGTATGGTAATCGTATTTGTCTGGGTCAATAGTCACCTTGATATTCTTCATCAGACTTTTAAACTCAAGTTGGTGAAATAGTTCTTGCAGTTTTTCATTGTCACATCTCCGTAGTTTACAACCTTCGGGAGTTATTCCCAATTCTACATCAGTGTTCAGCACCGCCAACTTTTTGCTCAGAATTGCATCTTGCGCGCCAGCGCGCAAGTCATTTTGCCATTTTTTATCAACCTCATCGATATGCTCAAAAATATTTTCGATAGTTCCGAACTGTTCTAACAAGGTCGGTATGCTTTTTTCTCCAATCCCGTTGACGCCTGGAATATTGTCGATTTTATCACCCATTAAACTGAGGTAGTCAGGCATTTGCCGCGGTTCGATTTTGTATCTTTCTCTAAAACTCTCCTCATCGTAAACAGTTACTTTCTGTCTGTCGCTTCGATAAACCTTGACATTAGGCGACAGCAGTTGCAGCATATCCTTATCGTTGGTAAAAATGCGGACTTCAAATCCTTCCGCTTCAGCTTGCTTCGTCAAAGTGGCGATGATATCATCAGCTTCAACGCCTTTCATTTCCACAATTGGGACACCTAAAGCTTCGATAATTTGTCTCATATATGGAAACTGCTGAACCAGGCTCTCATCGACTTCAGGACGATTGGCTTTGTATTCCTCATAAAGCCTGTCGCGTTCCGTTTCCCCGCCTGCGTCGAAGACAATGGCTATATATTCAGGATTTTCATCTTCCAGCAGTTTCATCAACATCCTGGTAAAGACGAAAATTGCGCCGGTGGGCATACCCTCAGACGTAGTCAATTGTTCAACCGCGTGAAAAGCGCGAAACGCATACACTGTGCCATCAATTAAAAATAACCTTTTGGGAGTTTCATTTGTAGGCATTGTTTGTCTCCTTATTTTTGTTATGCTGGTTATCAAGTCGGTATAGTATCAAGATTAGGGCTATTCAACTTCTGATTAGCCTCCCGCCAATAGTTTAGCAGACCTTCAGCTATTACCCACTCTTCATAGTCAATTTCTTGCTCCATTGACGCTTTATTTTCAAGTTGCGTTGCATAATTTTTTAGACGACAATTATGTTTCTGCTCATAATATCTGACGATGTTCTGATAATTTTCAATTTTTCTGTCGATAAAATCTGTCGCTATCGCTAATAATGCTTCTGTTGCGTCCTGATAGATATCTGTGCTGACCAACGAATCTGCAATTTCAGATAAGGTTTCGTTTAGAATTTGCTGCATTTTATATCTTTCACCTTCATACACTCAAAAAAAAATTTTTTCGTTCTTAAACTGCATTGTAGCAAATGTGCAAAGAAAAATCAAGTAATTTGTCGTCATTTATTCAAAATTTTGTCTTACAAAAAATTATTGACACTTTCATTTAAAGATGATATCCTAATATCCGAAAATGAAAGTAAGTAAAAGGTGAAAATTTAAGATAATTGGAAATATAAGTTGTGATGAATATGGCGGTAGGATTAGGAGGTGAGAGGCTGTGAAGCGCGTGCGCCCCTTATCAGATGGCACATTGCAATTGCCCCCCGAGTGGCTGGAAGGAACAGAGGAGTTTCTGCTATTGGAAAGCGCTGAAGCCATCGTTGTCAAGAAGGTGCGAAGGTCAGTGGCGGAAAAAACATTTGAAGAAGTGGCTGCCCCTTTTCGACAGATGGCGCGAGATTTGGAGGTGAAAGCCGAAGAGGTCGAGCGCATCATTGATGAGCAGAGGCAGGCAAAGCGCAAGGGATAAAATGCTGATGAAAATTGTGGCAGACTTGAACGTAATGGTGTCGGCGCTCTTTTGGAAAGGTGCCCCAGCAGCAGTGATTGCGCTGGTGGAAGCACAGCAGGTAGCGTTGTTCACTCGCCCAGAGATGCTTGCCGAACTTGAACAGGTACTCTCCCGAGAGAAATTCGCCGCCCATCTGGCGGAGCAAGCATGGGTGGTGAGTGAAGCAGTAGGAAAGTTTGCCCTGTTGGCAACAGTGGTGACGTCAAATGTGAGGGTCAACCTCTGCCGAGACCCGGAGGACAATGCGGTGCTGGAATGCGCGCTAGAAGTCAATGCCGACTACATTGTGAGCGGCGACAAGGATTTGCTGGTACTCAGGGAGTTTGAAGGCATCCCTATCCTTTCTCCGGCTCAGTTCTTGCGCTTGCCCCGGGTGCGTTGGCTACGCTTGAATGTGTTACTATGCCGCTTTCTCAAACGCCTACACCTAACGAAGAAAACAATAACGATAAGCACTCTCACTTAAATCATCTCGACTCTGTTTATTTTTTCAGTTGATTGAATGATAATAATTCAGTAGTTTACGAAGTAAACTACTGAGCGAAGTGAACAGGGATGGCTTTTATAGCGGAAGCTATCCCTCTTTTTGTCTTTATTTCGAAAGATTTTATCGGTGACCCCGTTAGAAAACCCCGTTCTCCAGAAACAAGGATGTATTCACTATTAGAAAGTCAAATGCAAGAGTTTTCTAACGGGGTGAAACGGTTTATAAAAAATCAAAGTTTATATGTAATAAATGACCGTCAAAATTAAAATTGGGGCTACGATTACATTCTCTTAAGAAAGGAGTGTGTACGATTGGAAAACATAGGAAGTAATGAATATTCTCAGTTATGTTCGCAAGGCTCACCGACGCCAAAGGCTTACGGTTCGGGACCAAATACGTTAGATGAATTAGGCGAAAAGATTTTTCTCGATAGGTACGCTTTAAAAGATATGACGAAAAGTTCTTTGTCCGTTGGAGATACCGTGATAGTCTGTGTTGACCTCAAGACGCGCCGCCGGGAGATTGGAACAGTTAAATCAATTTCTGATAGTATTGTTACCGTAGAGTTGAGAGATGGAATATCGGTGAAAGGTGCGATGGAGCATGTTGATAAGCCGCTTGAATTAAAACCAGAACAGATGATGGATAGGGTTGCGCGTGGTATCGCCGCCGTCGAAGGAGAGAAAGCAAATGAATGGTTTGAGAAGTTCCGTTGGATGATGGACGGGTGGAAATTTGTGCCAGCGGGAAGAATTCTTACCGCGGCCGGCACTGACCAGCAATTGACCTACTATAACTGCTTCGTGCTTCCATCCCCGCGCGATGCTCGAGAAGGCATTGTAAAAACATTATCCTACATGATGGAAATTATGTCCCGCGGCGGCGGGGTTGGCATCAATTTATCGAGCTTGCGCCCACGACATTGTTATGTAAAAGGCGTCAACGGCAGGTCAAGCGGAGCAGTATCATGGGGTGGACTTTACAGTTTCACCACCGGACTTATCGAACAGGGCGGCTCAAGGAGAGGGGCTCTTATCCTTGTTCTCAATGACTGGCACCCCGATGTGATGGAGTTTATAAACAGCAAACGAGAGATGGGGAAAATTACAAATGCTAACATCAGCGTAGCTATCAGCGATGACTTCATGGCTGCGGTGAAAGCAGACGCAGATTGGAATCTGGAATTTCCCGATACTTTAACGAAAGATTATGATGAACTTTGGGACGGTGATTTGAAGAAATGGAAAAGTCTTGGCAAACCTGTGGTAGTTTATAAAACACTGAAAGCGAGACAGATTTGGGATACTATCATCGAAAGCGCATGGGCTTCTGCGGAGCCGGGCGTCTGGTTTAGCGATAAAGCGAATCAGATGAGCAATTCTTACTATTTTAATTCTCTCGCATGCGTTAACCCGTGCGGCGAAGAGCCTCTGCCTGCATGGTCTGTCTGTGACCTTGGCGCTGTCAATTTACCGAAATTTGTCGTCAACGGCGGCGTGCGTTGTGCGTTGGACTCATCAAAGCAGGCAAGCAAAGTCAGCGTTGACGAGCACGCTTTGTGCGTTGGACTCATCAACGATTCTATTAGAAAGAGTAGTGACGAGCACAAGGCACAAACAGACGCACAAACAGATTGGGAAACGCTAAGACAGGTCATCAGATATGCCGTCAGATTTTTGGATAATGTCATCGAAGCAACGCCGTATTTTTTCGAGGAACATCGCGAACTGCAATTTTCAGAGAGACGTATTGGCTTGAATACGATGGGACTTGCAGAAATGCTGATACGTTTGAGAATACGCTATGGAAGTAAGGAATCGTTGGAATTTATTGATAAACTGTATAAATTCATCGCCACGGAAGCGTACCTGGCTTCTACTGACCTCGCGGTTGAGAAAGGGGCATTTCCAAAATTCGATGCTAAACGTTTCTTAGAAAGCGGATACATGCTCAATATGCCGGATGAAATTAGAAAAGCAGTCAAGGAGAAGGGAATTCGCAATGTTACCCTATTGACGCAGGCACCGAACGGCACGATAGGGACCATGGTCGGCACATCAACGGGCATTGAACCATTCTATTTCTGGACACATTATCGTACAAGCCGGCTTGGTACGCATGAGGTAAGTGTGAATGTGGTTGAAGAATGGAAACAAGAACACTCAGATGAAAAACTCCCGCCGTATTTCGTGACGGCGATGGATTTAACCCCGGAGGAGCATGTCAGAACCCAAGCGGCTATTCAGCGTTGGATAGACGCCTCGATTTCGAAAACCTCCAATACACCTAATGATTTCACCGTCGAACAGATGCGCGAATTATACGAATTGATGTACGAACTCGGCTGCAAAGGTGGGACAGTTTATCGCGATGGCAGTAGAGATGAACAGGTACTGAAAGCAAAAGAAGAGGGTAAGGAGGAGGGCAAGGACGAAGTGAAAGTTGCATCAGCAAATATAACAGTCAAAGTCCGTCCGCGTCCCTACAAACGGCATGGCGTAACCGTTAGCCAACGCACGCCGTCGGGAACAGCGCACATCACGATGAACAACGATGAATCGGGGCAGCCGTTTGAAGTCTTCGTCGAAATCGGCAAAGGCGGCAGCGACATCAAAGCGATGGCGGAAGCGATGGGCCGATTGATGTCGTTGCTGTTGCGTCTCGCCTCGCCAGTAACGCCCCTTGAAAAAGTGCAGGAGATTGTCAATCAGATCCGTGGTATCGGCGGCGCGCGGTCTTTTGGGTTCGGGAAAGATAAGGTTTTATCCCTCCCGGACGCCGTCGGCAAAGCTTTAGAGGAGCACTACGGTGTTCAAGGTTATGATAATCATATAAATTCAAACGCCGAATCACCAGTTCCAGAAATCGAGCACCCGCATGGCGTAGCCGCTGATATCTGTCCTATATGCGGCCATGCGGCTTTTGTCAGGCAGGAGGGTTGTATGAGTTGCCAGGCATGTGGGCATTCGGAATGTTAGTTTTCGCCAGAAACCCGTTTTCTCCGAGAAAACGGGTTTCTTACACTGCTTGCACCGGCGCGGCAGGCAGGTAACTTTCCGCTTGCATATTAAAAAGATTGGCGTATTTACCGCCCAACTTTATAAGTTTCTCATGATTCCCATGTTCAATTATCTTTCCCTTTTCAATCACCAGAATCCTATCCGCCATCCGAACTGTAGAAAAACGATGTGAGATGAGAATCGTAATTTTGCCCTCTGTTAGTTCCTTAAAGCGTTTGAAAATTTCATATTCTGTTTTAGCGTCCAGAGATGCTGTCGGTTCATCTAAAATTAAAATCTGAGCATCGCGCATGAATGCTCTTGCCAAAGCTATCTTCTGCCATTCACCCAGAGAAAGCTCTACCCCGCCATCAAACAGTCTACCCAACATGGTATCGTATTTCTGCGGTAAACGACTGATGAACTCATCTGCGCCGCTTTTTTGAGCGGAGAAGACAATTTTTGAGATATCCGACATTTTGTCCAGGTTGCCAAAACCAATGTTTTCTTTGACGGGTACGTAATACCTTGCGAAATCTTGAAAGACTACGCCGATGTTCTGCGATAATTCGAACATATCAAGTTCTTTTATATCCACACCATCAATGGATATATTTCCCTCTGTTGGGTCATACAATCTCGCCAGCAATTTTATCAAAGTCGTCTTCCCCGCGCCGTTTTCTCCGACAAGCGCGATGCTTTCACCCTTTTTAATTTTGAAACTGACATCTTGCAAAACCATCCCTCCGTCTTCGGCATATCGAAACGAAACGTTAGAAAACTCAATACCATCTTTGATAAATTGAGGAAATGGTCTGACGTTGGGCGCGTTGATAATCTTTGGTTCCAAAGAAAAGAAGTTGAAGAAATTCGTAATGTAGAGATTTTCTTCATAGATAAACGAAATTTCACGCAGGATGGATTGAATAGAACCCTGAAGTCTTCCAAAAGCTCCGGCGTACATTGTCAGGTCACCTACTGTGATATCCCTTTCTATCACCTCGTAAAGGATATAGCCATAAGAGCCGTAAAAGCCGAGAGTGGAAAAAAGTTCAACCATAAATCCTGCGACATGATTTCTCTTTGACAAGGCTCGGTTTTCACGATAGAACTGTTTGTAAATATCCTGCCATTTATCTATCAGATATTGTCCCAAACCAAACAGTTTGACTTCTTTGACATAAGCTGTGGAGGTAAGTAGGCTCGAAAAATAACTTGCTTTTCTTCCCTCAGAAGTTTGATACATCCGCAGGAAATATCGACGTTGTGAAAATTTCAGGTCAATTATAAAATTTGGTAACGTCACCAGAATAAGCCCTACTGCGATAATCCAATTTAGGTGAGCGACGAGGGTTATCATTGTAACTGCGCTAATGAGGTTCTGAATTAAGCGAAAAGTCGATTGAAGCACGGATATAGGGCGATTTCCCGCGTCCTGTTGTGCTCTCTGGAGGTCGTTATAAAAGGATGGAGTTTCATAATAAGCCAAATCCAGTTCGACTGATTGCTCCAAAACCATACTGTTCGCATGAATTCTGAAAAGGTCATTCAACATATCCTGAACAAATCCATTAACTCTTGAAAGCAAGCTGGTTATAGCGACAAGCAAAAGTTCCAATCCCGCAAGCCAAAGGATATATGGGAGATGAGCGGATGGCGATTGGGAAGTTGTTGCGTTAATGACACCATCCACTATCAACTTTCCTATCCAGAGTTTAAGGACAGGCAAGATTCCCTGTACCAGGGTAATCATGCCAAGGATTATTGTACACAACCAGCTCGTTTGCCAAACTAATTTGAAAAGTTTTGGAGTATTAGCTATTACGGAGATAGCAGTCTTGAGTTTTGATTCTTTTTTCTTTTCTTCCATGATGATAAGCTATGGAGTGCGAAAACTCAGTTTTCGCACAGAAGCACCTGGATATTTTCTTCGCATTCCTGTGAAATTTCAAAAGTTATAGAACGACGAAGGCATCTACAGGCTTGAATTCTCTGATGAAAAAGCTACCAGTATGTATATAAAAATATTTCGGATAGCAAAACTTGAGAGCATAAAAGACTGGCAACGGCGTAGAACTCCCATGAGCGATGTTTCTCATACAAATGCTTTGCTACAGGAATGACAATAAATGGAACCATAAAAATCCATATCCGCTCAACCTCAAGCGTGAAAAGAGTCGAAAATGATCTACCAAGAAGTGTCAAGAAATATGATAGAATATAAATATCCGCCTCCCGGAAATGAATTATCCTTCGAAACTCCGCTATAATCTCATGTAGCCATATCGTCGTCAATGGTATTCCCACACCGATGAGGAAAGCGAACAGATTGGCGATACTAATGTTAAAATATCGTCCGGGATTCTCATAACCAGTTCCTATTATTCTTTCCGCTGTTGTGTAAGGCTGTTGCAGAAAATAAAACCTTCCACTTTTTTATCCGCTAATTCACGCGAATATTCACGAAGAAAAAATATTCGCGTAAATTCGCGCCGATTAGCG
>Ga0194125_10003341_pt1 | contig 26035 bp, 22 predicted proteins | sample TA2KigC250mmetaG_FD_148626 | JGI IMG/M metagenome (GOLD analysis project Ga0194125, IMG submission 148626) | Freshwater microbial communities from Lake Tanganyika, Tanzania - TA2015034 Kigoma Deep Cast 250m | ecosystem: Environmental > Aquatic > Freshwater > Lake | place: Tanzania: Lake... | reverse complement strand
TGCGCCGGGTACGATGCCGAGGTCAGCGTGCCGGAGTAGCCTCCGAGCGGCTCGATGAGCGTCCAGGTCGTGCCGCCGTCGGTCGAGATCTTCACGTTGCCGCCGTCGTAGCCCGACTCGGTGTCGTAGAAGTGGCAGAGCTCGAGGGTCTTGCACCAGGTCGGGAGGGTGTACGGACCGATGACGGCCGCCTCGCCCTTCGACACCGGGTAGAAGGCCCCGAGCACCGTGCCGAGGACGTTCGTCACGGGCACGCCGCCGCACGCGGTCGTCGGCACGCCGGCGCCCGCGGGACCCCACTGCCAGGGGATCGGGCCCGTGCCGCAGGTCAGGCTCACCCAGGCGTTCGGACTCTCGTTGAAGTCAATGATGCGGCAGGGGTACGAGAACGGGCACACGGGGATCACCGGGCACTGGGCGATGGTCCTGACGTAGTCCACGCCTGCCTGCGCGCCGTCAACGCCGACGTACCGGAAGCAGATCTCGATCGCCTGGCCGATCTGGTACCCGGCGAGGCTCACGCAGTACTCGTACCACACGAACGGCGTCGTGCCGCCGGTGTACGCGGACCGGAAGTCCCACTTCAGCACGCCGTTGATCCACAGCTCGAGGTTGTAGTTCTGGTAGGGCGTGATGGCCCAGTAGGGGCTCGCGTTGGCGAAGAAGATCAGGGCGCCGTCGCCCGGCTGGAGCACGTACGACGTGCAGAGCTTCTCGTCCTGCGGCACGAGCAGCGGGTCGTACGTGACCCTTGCCCAGGCTGTTTGGTGCGCCGCGCCGCCGGTGTACCGATGCCAGTTGTAGTTGGCTCCGGGGTTCGTCACCACCTCCCACCAGCCGGTCGGCGGGAAGGTCGCGCTCTCGAAACTCTCGAGGAGTGCGCGGTTCCCCTCTTCGCCCAGGATGGGCGTGAACATCTCGACGGCCTCCTTCGAGGCCTCGTACTTGCCGTATGCGACGCCTGCCGCGAGCAGCACGCACACGACGACAGCAAACGCTCGGTTCATGGTTGCCCTCCTTGACCACAGCGTTGACGCCCCCGCGAACAGCACAACACCACGATGACATGTTTGAGTCTCAACCACCTCCCTTCGCACACCGGTTCCCCCCGCCCGGATGGGCCCCATGCAAGTTGCACGCCTGAATTATACGATACTTGCCGATGGCTGTCAAGAAGAAGGTCAGACCGCCGAGATAGGATTACGCAGACATGGAGAACCGGCTACCGGTCGCCCTGTGTGAGCGGAGCCTACTTGAACATCGCCTTGAGCGCGCCCCAGGAGAGCGGGGCCACGGGGTTCGCCGCGACGATGGCCGTGTAGGCGGCGTCCTCGTCGTCGCGGGGCGCGGCGCCGGCCTCGTCGAGCACGGCCCGGAGCGCGGCCTGGGCGGTCATCTCGGCGACCGAGGGGGCGGGGAGCCTGACGGTGGTCGTGCCCACCACCTGGCAGGCCGGAGGGAGGGTGTTGCCCGCGATGTACACCGCGCCGACGTCGGCCATGAGGACGAGCGCGTCCTGCGCGTCGCTGCGCGGCCCGACGACGTAGCTGTTGGCGACGATGTTCGCCGACGCGCCGTTCCGCAGGCGCGTGCCGTAGTTCCCGGCCCAGTCGTAGATGACGTTGTTGACCATGTCCACGGCGGTCGCGTCGTCGAGCTGCGGGTTCCTCTCGTCGCCCTGGACGAAGAGGTTATGGTGGAGCGACAGGCGCGAGACGCCCGTGCGGATGAGCGAGTTCTTCACCGTCTGCGCGAGGATGCACCACTGGACCGTCACGTCGTGCGCGCCGTCGGAGATGTCGAGGTTCCCGTCACCCGCGCGGCGGAAGGAGCAGTGGTCCACGACGACGTTGTACGCGCCGTCCCAGATGCGGAGGTTGTCGCCCGTGCTCGGGTCCGGGGCGTCGCGGAACCGCAGGTGCCGGAGGATGACGTCGTGGCCCTGCTTGACCTCGACGAGCGGGCCCGTGACGCCGGCGGCCCCGGTGATGGTGATGCCGGGCGCAGGCGCCGTGGAGGCGTCCACGGTGATGTGATGTCCGGAGACGCGGATCGTGGCGGCCAGGGTGATCGTGCCGCCGACGGCGAACGAGATGTCGCGGTTGGACGACGAGAGCGCATCGCGGAGCGTGCCGGGGCCGGAGTCGGCGAGCGAGGTCACGGAGTAGGTCGCGCCGCCGGCGCCGCCGGGCGTGTCGGCACCGAACCCCTCAAGAGGGCGGTCGCGGTGCGCGCTTCCGCAGGCGGCCGGGGCAAGCGCGATGGCAAGCGATGCGAAGACGATGGCCTTGAGCGACAACCGCATGAACGGCCTCCTGGGCGCATGGCGCAGCTCGTGTCCCAGCCCTGGGGGCGGGACACGGTAACACTTCCTGCGCAGTTGTGCAAGAAGCGCACCAGGGTCGCGGGCGGCGGGCGCCTGCGACCTGTCGTGCACGTCGCCCTGGGGCTCGCCGGGGTCCAGCTCGCGCGGCACTCCGCGCGATGATACGATGTGCCGGCGCCGGGGGGCGTTCTGCCCTCGTTTCAGAGGGGACTGCCGTGAGACTCGCCATCCTCGCAGCGCTCGCGTTCCTGCTAGGGGCATCGCGCGAGCCCGCGAGCGTCATCCGTGTGCCGGGCGACGTCACCGAGATCGGCGCCGCGCTGGCGTCCGCCGCTCCCTTCGACACGGTCCTCGTCGCCCCCGGCAGCTACCATGTCAACCTCGAATGGCCGGCGACCGCGGGGATCAAGCTCCTGAGCGAGGCCGGCCCGAACGCGACCGTCCTGGACGCGCGCAGACGAGGCTCCGCCATCGGCATCTACACGGGTGTGGACTCGACCACGGTGGTTGCGGGGTTCACCATCCGAGGCGGCTGGGTCGAGGGCTACTGACCCTGGTGCTCCGGCGGCGGGGTCCGCTGCCTTGAGTCCACTCCGCTCATCACGGACTGCGCGTTCACCGACAACCACGCCGAGAACCAGGGTGGAGGATTCCACTCGGTGGGCGGCGCGCCGGTGATCCGCCGCTGCCGCTTCACCGCCAACAGCGCCGGCATGGGCGGGGGCGCGTACTTCCTCGGTGGGACGCCCGTGGTTACCGACTGCGAGTTCGAGGGCAATCTCGCGCGCGGTTCCGGCGGGGCCATCGCCACGGAGCTCGTCGCCGGCATCATCGTGCGCCGGTGCCTGATCTCGGGCAACGAGGGAGGGACGGGCGGCGGAGTCTGTCTCACCACCGGGCCCGCCACGATCGATGACTGCGACATCGTCGGGAACACGGCGTCCTTCGGCGGCGGGCTCGTCGTGATGAGCGCGTGGGACGTGACGGTGGCGCGGTGCGACGTCTCGTTCAACTCCGCGGCGGTGTCCGGGGACGGCGTCTATGTCTCCGATGCGTTGAACCTCACGCTCTCGTCATGCGACATCAGCGGGAACGGCATGGGGGTCTTCGTGCAGGGCACCCCGTCCGCGCCCATGCGCGCCTCGATGAACTGGTGGGGCGACGCGTCCGGTCCGTACCATCCGGCGCTGAACCCGGGCGGTCTCGGCGACCAGGTCACCGACCACGTCGAGTTCGTGCCGTGGGCTCTCTGGCCGGGCGGCGAGACTCTGCCGGCCGGCGTCGCGTTCCGCTCGATCTCGCCCAACCCGTTCTCTTCCTCGACGGCGATTGCGTTCTCGCTTGACGCGCCCGCGAAGCTCCGGCTCGCGGTGTACGACGCCGCCGGACGGCTGGTGGCGGTGCTGCACGACGGCCTCCACGCGGCGGGCGTCGGCGATGTTCCATGGAACGGCCGCGACGCGCGCGGGGTAGCCGCGTCGTCGGGCGTGTACTTCGTACGGGCCGCGGCGGAGGGGAGCCGCGCGCTGTCACGCGCCGTGCTCGTCCGCTGACCCCAGGATGTGAGGCGGCGATTGACCGCACCGCGAGAACCGGCGAGCCAGTGCTCCCGACTCCGCCGCGCCGCGCTCGCCGCCGGGTCCTGCGCCCCATCGGGCGGGAAAGACCTTGACCAATCCCCGTCGCGTGGGGTATAGTCCCGGCAGCAACAGGGGCACGTACGGTCGGCCAGCAGCATCGGGGCCGCCCTGACGATAGATGAGCCGGCGATCCGTGAGGGAGCCGGTCACCTGCCTGAGGACCCGGTCCTTCGCCGGAGCGCCGCTCCGGTCCGAGGCTGCCCCGCTTGCATGAGCGGGGCATCTTCGTTCCAGGCGGCCGGCGGACACGCCGACGCGAGAGCTGCCATGGTCAAGACCTCTTACGAGATCGTCTCCGAGCTCCGGAGCAGGAAGCGCGTCTTCCAGTCGACGGGCGGGCTCCCGTCGAAGGACCGCATCGCGCCCGCGACGGAGCTTCTCATCGAGAAGGTCGTTCTCAGGGACGGCGATCGCGTGCTCGACTACGGATGCGGATACGGAGCCGTGGGCATCGCGCTCGCCGACGCCGCGGCGGACCTCGAGGTCCACATGGTGGACTCCGACATCCGCGCGGTGAGGTTCGCGCAGCGCAACGTGCGCGCGAACGGAGCGAGGAATGCGCACGTCGTCCTCGACCACACGCTCAACCGCTTCGCGAACGGTCACTTCGACATCATCACGATCTCGCCGCCGGCGGACGCGAGCGCGGAGGCGGTGTTCGAGATGGTCGCGCGCGCGCAGCCGAAGCTGCGCCACGGAGCGGCGCTGTACGTCGGGGCGAAGGCCGCGCGCGGCGCAAAGAGCCTCATGCGGAAGCTCATCGAGACCGTCGGCCCGGCGAAGGTGGTGGCGCGGGCGAACGGCGACTGGGTGATACGCACCGAGCGAAGTCCGATCATCCCTCCGCGGGACGACGACGCGCCGCCGCGCGAGCGCCTGATCGAAGAGGAGCTGCGGGCGAGGAAGTACCGGTTCCGCGCGGGCGCCGGGCTTCTCCCGGGCGGACGGCTGGACCCGGGCACGCGGCTGCTCATCGAGGCGATGGAGCTGCGTCCGCGCCACTCGGTCATCGACGTCGGGTGCGGCTACGGCGCCGTCGGGATCGTCGCGGCGCACCTTGCCTCAGTGGGCCGCATCGTCATGGTGGACTGCGACGCCCGCGCGTTCGAGTGCGCGCTCGCCAACGTGCGCTCGCATCACCTCAACCACGCGCGCAAGAACGGAAAGCCGCGGGTCGAGGTCATCCTCGGCGACCGCTTCGACGCCGTTCCGGGCGAGCGTTTCGACAGGGTGCTGTCGTGCGCGCCGCCCCACGCCGGCAACGACGTCCTGTTCCCGCTCGTGGACGACGCATACCGCCACCTCCGCGTGCACGGCCGGCTCTACCTCGCGGTCGTCCGCTACACCGCGGTCCGGAAGCACATCACGAGGGTCTTCGGCAACTGCCGCATCGCCGCCGAGTCCGGGCGGCACGTCGTGCTCGTGGCCGAGCGGACGACCTAGCCGAGCGCGCCGAAGGACGCTCTGTCCATCGGGAAGATCACGGCCTGCTTGATGGACGGAAGCCCCATGAAGGACTGGATGAGCCTGGCCACGCCGAGCCCGAACCCGGCCCGCTCCGTCGGCACCGCCTCGAAGAGCGACAGGTACCGCTCGAACGCGTCCTCGACCGCGCGCTGGTAGCGGCACGTGAGGTCCTCGACGGTTGGCGCGGCCTCCGCCGCACCGGGGTCGCCGCCTGCGACGTGGTGACCGTCACGCCCCACAAGCATCCGGACCCTCGCGGACTCCGCGGCCCTGTTCATGAGGTGGCTGTACATGGTCCCCGTGTGCAGCCTGCGCCGGAGGATCTCAACGTCCGGCTCCCGCAGCGCCCCGCCGAAGGTCTCGCCCGAGAACGGCAGGATGTAATCCACGCACTCGACGACCGCCGGGTCCGCGCGGCAGACCTTCATGTTGAAGAACTTGATGCCCTCGGGGAAGTGCGTGACGTGGACCGGCAGGCCGCCGGCGTAGTCGACCAGCGCTGCCTCCTCCCGGTGGCCGAGGTCGTCGCCGAACCGGAGGTCGAACCCGCGCCGGTTGAGGATCGCGACGGCCTCGCGGTAGGCGATCCGCGGATGCTCGGCGCTCAGCATGCGGCAGAGCCGCTCCTCGCCCGCGTCCCCAACGTCCTCGGACGTCAGGCCTGACGCGGCGTCCTTGAGCAGCCTCTCCTCGAAGTCACACAGCTCGTCGAGCGTCATGTCGCGCTTCTCGATCTCGATGAGCTTGAACTCCGTCAGATGCCTGTCGTCGAGCTTCCACTCCTTGCGCAGGCTCTCGCCCTCGCAGTACACGGCCGAGAGGCCGCCTGCGACCATCTCCTCGAGATAGAGCTGGCCCGTCTGCCGCGGGAACGCGAGGAGGCCGAAGTAGTCCATGCTGAACATGGAGTCAACCACTTCGCACGAGCCTGTGGCGGGGGTGAGCTCAGGCACGGGGATCTCGACGTATCCCTCGCGCCGAAGGAAGTCGCGCACGCGGTGGACGACCCTGTTGTGGATCGCCACGCGCTTGAGGACGGAGGGGGTCCGCCCTTCGCGCTCGCTTGCGGGGACTGCCACGGAAGAGGTGGGGTCGGAGGCATCACACACTGCGGGGGCGACAACGTGGTTCGACATCGCGGTCTCCTTTCGACGCTCACGGGCGTCGGTTAAAGGAATCGCGGCACGCTACTCGGGCGGCCCCGCCGTGTCAAGCCCAAACAGTGGTCGCCAGGATGTCCGCCTTGAGTGTTGACCGCAAGGCCGGCCGATGGTAGGATGCCGAGGTTGTGTTCACTCCGGGGCTCCGGGCCCGTGGGCGCGCCCCACTCGGGCGCGGCCCTCGACCCCGGTGCCCCGGGAGACGTAGGCGCAGTCGCAGTGGGGAGGGTGAGATGGCGAGTTCGGTCAATGAGTTCATGGCCATGATCAAGGCCAAGAACCCGGCGGAGCCTGAGTTCCACCAGGCCGTCCACGAGGTGGTGGAGTCGCTCTGGCCGGTGCTCGAGAAGCGGCCGCACTACCGCAAGGCGAAGATCCTCGAACGCATCTGCGAGCCCGAGCGCGTGATCGTATTCCGCGTCCCCTGGGTGGACGACAGGGGCGATGTCCAGGTCAACCGAGGGATCCGCATCGAGATGAACAGCGCCATCGGCCCGTACAAGGGCGGCCTCAGGTTCCACCCGACGGTGAACCTCGGCGTCCTCAAGTTCCTCGCGTTCGAGCAGGTGTTCAAGAACAGCCTCACCACGCTCCCCATGGGCGGCGGCAAGGGCGGTTCCGACTTCGACCCGAAGGGCAAGAGCGACAACGAGGTCATGCACTTCTGCCAGAGCTTCATGAACGAGCTCTTCCGGCACATCGGCCCGAACACCGACGTTCCGGCCGGCGACATCGGCGTCGGCGGGCGGGAGATCGGGTTCCTGTTCGGCCAGTACAAGAAGCTCAGAAACGAGTTCACCGGCGTTCTCACGGGCAAGGCCCTCAACTGGGGCGGCAGCCTCATCCGTCCCGAGGCGACCGGCTACGGCGCGGTGTACTTCGCGGCCGAGATGCTCGGCACCCGCAACGAGACGCTGAAGGACAAGGTCTGCCTCGTCTCGGGCAGCGGCAACGTGTCGCAGTACACCGTCGAGAAGCTCCTCGATCTGGGCGCGAAGCCCGTCACGGTCTCCGACTCGTCCGGCTACATCTACGACGAGGCCGGCATCACGCGCGAGAAGCTGGCGTTCGTGATGGACCTCAAGAACGTGAAGCGCGGCCGCATCAAGGAGTACGCGGAGAAGTACAAGGGCGTCGTCTACACGCCGGTGGACGCGAAGCTCGACCACAATCCGCTGTGGAACCACAAGGCCCACTGCGCGTTCCCGAGCGCGACGCAGAACGAGATCAACGGCAAGGACGCGGCGAACCTCCTCAGGAACGGCGTCTATGTCGTGTCCGAGGGCGCGAACATGCCGACGACCCCGGACGGCGTGAAGCAGTTCATCGACAAGGGCATCCTCTACGGTCCCGGGAAGGCCGCGAACGCCGGCGGCGTCTCGACCTCCGGCCTCGAGATGAGCCAGAACAGCCTCCGGCTCTCGTGGACCCGCGAGGAGGTGGACCAGCGCCTCCACGGCATCATGAAGGCGATCCACAAGGCCTGCTACGAGACCTCGAAGGAGTTCGGCACGCCGGGCAACTACGTCAACGGCGCGAACATCGCCGGGTTCCTCAAGGTCGCCAACTCGATGATGGACCAGGGCGTGGTGTAGCGGCGGGGACACGGCCGGCCGACGTTCGACCGGCCACGGCAACGAAGAAGGGGGTTGGCGCGGTGCCGACCCCCTTCGTTCTGTTCGCCTGCGGCCGCCCGATGTCGGCGCGGCGCGAGCGCGGTGCGCCGCCACCCGCAGCTAGCCTGTCTTCTCCAGGAGGATGAGCCTGTTCTTCGGCGCCGTCACCGCGTCGTGCCCTGCCTTGAATGCGGCGTAGTCGGCGACGCCTATCCTCCGCGAGCGTACCGTGATCTCCTGGCGCCACACAACGGCGCTCCGGGCCTGGTCCCACTCGCATGCGAGCCGGAAGTCGGCCACGGCCGTGCTCACGGACACCGGCTTGGGCAGACTGACGACCTGGTAGCCCGCCGGCACGGCGAGCGTGACCTCGAGGCTGCTGTCGAGCTCGCACGGGTGGTCGAACGGGAACTTGCGCTCCGCGAGCGTGGGCGCGACTCCGGACGCGGCGAAGTCGTGCGGGAACGGCGGCACGCGCACGATCATCATGTCTCCCTGCGCGACCGCGAAGTCCGGCGCGTCGATCGTCTGCTCCACGCGGACGGGCGCGGTGAGGTCCCGGAGGTCGGACATCGAGTGGGAGACGTGCCTCGCGCCGGACGACAGCGCGTTCGCCGCGGAGTCGAAGACCTTCTGGACGTCCGACGCAGGAGCGTCCTTGAGGAGTCTCCGCGCCTTGCGGTCGAAGTAGCCGGTGAGATCGCACGACGCCGTCACGACGGCCGAGCCGTCCGGCCGGACCGAGGCGTTCAGGAAACGGCGGGCGGCGCTCTCCTCCGGCGCGGGCGGCGGAACGGCAACACGCTCGCCCGTGCCGTCGTCCTTGACGACCAGGGCCGTGTTCCCCGGGCCGTAGCGGAGGAACCCGTAGGCGACGTCGTCGAGCATCGGGTCGAGGAAGCGATAGGCCGGGCCGTCCGCGACGGCGACGAGGATGCGATCGAACAAGCGCAGCGTGGGGACGTTCCCCAGCACGGCCGAGACGTCGGCCGATGCCCGCTCGGCCGCGACCGCCGCCGGCCACGCGTCGATACCGGCGGCGCGCAGCATGCTCACGAGGAGCACCGCCTTGTCGCGCGTGTCGCCGTACCTGTTGGTGAGGACGACGGAGGCGTCGTTGGGCTCGTAGCCGCCGACGCCGAGGTTGAGGTGCACGCTCCGGACGCTCGTCGCCGCGTCGAGGAAGAGCGCGCGGACCTTGTCCTCGCGGCCCGCGAGGCCGGCGGTGGCCTGCGCGACCCGGTCGGCGACGGGACCGTCGGTCTGGACGTGCGGGAAGAACGCGCTCGCGAAGAACGCCGCCGCCTGGTTCCACGACCCGTAGCTCGTGTAGATGACCCGCGGGTACAGCTCGCCGGCCGGCGGCATGTTCTCCTCGGGGACGAGGCCAGGGAAGCCCTTCGTCGAGAACGACATCTCGTCGCGCTTCGTCTTCCTCTCGATCCGGACCCCGCTCACTGCGCCTGGAAGCGCCGCGGTCTTCGGCTCCGGCATCCCCGGGGGATACCGCAGCGTGAAGACGGCGTCCAGCACGGGGTCGTCCATCCCGAGGAACTCGATGCCCGAGAAGCTCCCGTCGCTCGCGGCGCGCCTGGTCTCCTCAAGTTGAAGCTCCATGGTCGCGCCCGGGCCCGCCACGGGGAAGGAGATGACCTTCTCGAGCACGTTGGCGTACATCGTCGCGCCCTGGAGGAACGCCGGCGTGACGTCGTTCACCGCGTCCTTCTCGACCTCGACGGACCTGCCCGTGGACCTCGTCGTCACGCCCTTGAGGACGGACAGCGCGGCCTCGTCGCTGTTGTAGAGGAAGGTCCGGTTGCTGTACTTCTCGCGCCCGCGGAGCGTGAGCACCTTCGTGAGCGAGTTCCTGAGCGCGCGCATCGAGCCATCCGCGGCGACCTCGACGGTGTCCTCGAGTCTGAGGAAGACGGCCGCGGCGCCCGGGTAGGCGTCGTCGGGAGGCGCCTTCGCGATGAGCTTCTGCACGGACTGGTCGGTCCACTCGCCGGCCGCCGGAGCGACGGCCACGGCCGTCACCGCAAGCGCTGTCAGGATGAGGAGCGCGTGTCTCATCTAGCCCTCCCTCTTCAGGATGACCTCGCCCTTGGTCGAGCGGGAACCGAGCCTCGCGGCCTCCTTGAGCGCGAGGTAGTCGGCGGGCGACACCTCGTGCGAGTCGATCCCGAGCGCGCGCCGATACCTCACGACACCGGGCCTCCCGGGCGGTCCGGGGACGAACTCGTACTCCACGGAGAGGCTGACCGCGCCCTGCCGGAAGTCCACCGCGTCGGGGAAGCTCTCCACGTGAAGCCCGGCGGGCACCTCGATCTCCGACGACTCCTCGAGGCCGAGCGTGGTGCCCAGGGCCATCGCATGCTTCCTCTCGGCGAGCCCGGTGAGGCGCCCGAGCAGCGCGTCGGACAGGAAATCGAACGCCCCCGTCGCCGCCGGCACCCTGAACAGGAGGAACGGCGAGGCGTCGAGCGCGTAGTCGGCGATGCTGTAGGAGGCTGCCACCGTGAGCGGCGTCATGAGATCCTCGGGGTCCGTCATGGAGAAGGACGTGAGCTGAGCCGCCGGATGGACCGCGTGCACGTTTTCCTCCCACATCATGCGCAGCTGCTCCACCTTGGCGGCCTTCGCGATCGTCCGGAGGATCTCCTCGTACATGCCGCGCCCGGTCACCGTGACGGTTCCGGCGATCGAGAGGTCACCGCCGAGCGCGCACCGGTCTGAGATGACGCCCGAGTTCTGCGAGGCGGGGAGATGGGGGGCGCGACGCAGATCGTGGCCCTCCTCCGAGATGACGAGCACCCAGCGGTCGCTCGGGTAGTTCGCGTACACGTCGCGGCTCGTCTCGACGGTCGGGTCGATGTAGCGGAATTCGCCGTCCGGCCCCTTCACGGCGACGATGCCGTGCTCGAAGTAGATGCTCGGCACCTCCGGGTCGGTCTCGCGGTTCACGTTGATGAAGACGGTCCAGGCCGGCACGCCGATCTCGCCGAGCATCGCGACCATGAGGACGGCCTTGTCGCGGCAGACGCCGTACTCCTTCTCGATGGTGTACGCCGCGGTGTGCGGCTCCAGGAACGCCCCACGGTCCATCGCGACGCCCAGGTAGCGGACGTTCTCGAGGATCCAGTAGTGGATCGCCCGCAACTTGTCGTCGGTCGTTGTGAGACCCTCAGTGACTTCGGCGACGAGGGCCTTCACCGTGTCCTCCGCGACGCACTTGTCCTCGGTGAGCCTCCACGCGATGCGCGAGAGGTCGGGCCAGGTCTGCACGGTCGAGACGACGATCCGACCGACGATCTGGGCCGGCGAGACCATGCCGGGTTCGCGATCCACGCGCGGCAGGTTCGCGGCGCGCCAGACGTACCGGGTGTTCGCGCCCTCGGTCGCGCGGGTGAACGCCGCGTCCACGCCCTTCACGATGTGCCTGAGCGGCTTTGAGGTCGGGCCGACGATCGTGACCGTCGCCTCGCGCACCGGATCGAAGGCCTGAAGGATGAGCAGGGTGTTGAACTCGCTCTCGAGGAGTGGCTTCGAGTTCTGCAGGACGAGCGTCTCGACCGCGTCGCCCACCTCGAGGTTCGGGAACACGATGGTCTTCTCGCGGAAGTCGGTCTCGTAGATGTCCATCGCGCTGATCGCGGGCGGCGTGCCGTCCGTGATCAGGTCAGGTCCGACGGGCACCTCGGTGCCGTCCTTCTTGATCACGCGCGCGGCGAGAACCTCGACCCCACCGTATCGCCGGTGGTACATGAAGGACGCGTCGGCGTTCTCCTTCAGTCCCTGATCGGTGAGGACCTTGGTGAGCGAGTGCTCGTACTGCCTGAACGCGCCCGTCTCGTCGAACTCGATATGCGTGTCGTTGACGATGACGACGGCGTTCGCGTTGGGGTAGGCCTCCGGTCCGCCGACGCTCTCCATGAGGCGCACGGCGTCCGCGATCTCGAGCGCCCTCGGCTGCGCGGCGGCGAGCGCTGGGATGAAGGCGAGCGCGAGAGCCAGCACCACCGACGCGATGGGTGGGATGAACGCGGTCCGTCTCGGCGCGAGTCGCATCACGGCTCCTTTCGTGTGCCCGGGGCGGGCAGGCGTTCGCCCGTCCGCCCCGGATGCACCCTGTTCGGCCTTCCGCTCCGGTCAGCGCGGCTACCGTGCTTCAGGCCGCTGGCTCACTTACACGGCACGCGAGTATGCATTCTGCGGCGGCCGGGCGCAAGGCCGAGGTCCGCGGCCGGGCGCTCTGGCCCCTTGTCCGACCGCCCCGTTGTGCTAGTATGCTCGTGTGCGCGCCGAGGGGGCCGGGCTGATCGCGCTCCCGCGGCGCCCGGTCCTTCAAGCCGAGCTCAGGAGGCTGTGATGTTCAGGATCTCATCGCAGAAGACCGCGAGCGTCCCGCTCGTCGTCGCGCTGTCGGCGGCGGCCGCCGCGAGCCTCATGCCGGGCGTCGCGGCGGCGCAGCCGGACGGAAGCGCCGCAGCGCTCACGACCCCGGCGGCGCCGCCCCCGGGGCCGCTGGCGTTCGACGTGCCGCTCTACCCCTGGTACCTGCGCGAGGTGACCAACCTCAAGGCCGAGTTCATCCAGGTGCTCGCGGCAGAGGTCATGGCGCTTGGGGAAGCCGGCATCGAGGGAGACGTCCAGAGCATCGCACAGGGGGCGCGCGCGTTCTCGGGCGTGGGAGAGCGTCTCGTCGCGGCGATGGCAGCGATCGGGAACGCCGACCCTTCGTTCGGGATCCCCGACGTCTCCCAGCTTCTCCCGGTCGAGGGCGCCGTCCGCGACACCATCTTCGGGTTCGTCGCGTGGCACGAGTCCAGCGCGAGCGAGAGCAGGAAGACCTCTGCGACGCTCAAGCGACGCGTGGGGCGCCTCGGCGCGCTCGGCGCCTCGGCGGGCAGGATCGGAACGGCGCTCAGCGCGCGATCGGACGCGTCGAAGGCGGCGATGAGCCGCGAGGAGTACGAGCCGATGGCCAGCGCGTGGCTCGACCTCGATCGGCTCGTGTCCGAGCTCACGACGGTTGCGGACCAGGCCCAGGAGGAGGCGTCGGCGCTGGGGGACCTTGCGGTCGCGCTTCGCGCACAGAGCCCGTCCGCCCTCGCCCAGCCCTGGGCCGCCGTGAAGACCATCACGGACGACGCGCTGCGGTGGGCGAGCCAGGTCGACGGCTCGGTGGACGCGCTCCTCGCGGCGAACGCCGTCTTCGCCGACCTCACGACCGCGCTCCGAACGGCGGCCGCGACGCAGCAGGCGCTCGAAGCGGTCGAGGTCGAGGCGACCGGGGTGGCGCACATCCCGTGGACGGTCCTCAGGGACGACGCGGAGCTTGTGGTCTGGCTGAACCGGCAGGTGCTCGACGAAGGCAGAACGGCGTACCCCGCGGAGACGAAGCGGCGCATCGGGGCCGGCCTCGCGCTCGTCGTCGAGGCCGAACGGCTGCTGGCGGAGCGCGCCACCGAGTACGCGTCCGCGGCGGTCGCCGGCGCGGCGGACAGGCTCGAGGACCACTACAAGGCCGTTGAAGGGTATCGCAAGGAGGACTCCCAGCGGAGGCGCGACGAGGCCGTCCAGCGGGCGGCTGTCAGGATGCGGAACAACATGCTCATGCAGTCCGCGTTGCTCTCCGCCCGCGAGTCCCGCGCGGCGCTCGCGGCCGGCAGGTCGGCCGCGATGCCGATGTCACGCTACGGGCAGGACGCCATCGGGCACTTCAGGAACGCGTGGCTCCACGCGCTCAGCAGCGGCGACGCCGCTCTGCGGGCGCTCGCTGCGCCGGACGGAAACTAGATCGACGGGGAACGGAAGGTCCGGCTCCTGCCGAATCGGAGCGTCATGATCAGGGGTGTCTTCTTCGACGCGGGGAACACGGTCGTCTTCCCCGACTACGACATCTACCGGGACATCGCCGTCGCGGCGGGCGCGGGCGCCGGTGTGCGCCTGGACGACGTCGTAACGGCGGAGGCGCGGGCGCGGACGGCGTTCGAGCGCGCCGTCGCCGAGTCCTCGAACGGGGGCGTCATCCGCTACTGGTCGGTGTACTACACCCCGTTCTACGAGCGGCTGGGCGTGCCGGCCGACGCCCTGGCCGGGGCGATCGAGCGGACCCGCGCGGCCAATGACGAGGGGCTCGGCATCTGGAAGGTGCCCGTCGAGGGGCTCGAGGACACCGTCGGCGCGCTCAGGCGCCGCGGGCTCGCGGTCGGGATCGTCTCGAACTCCGATGGGAGGCTGGAGCGGCGCCTCGGCGAGATCGGCATCCGTGACCACTTCGACTTCGTGATCGACTCGGCCGTCGTGGGCGTGAGCAAGCCGGACCCCGGGATCTTCAGGATGGCCCTCGGTCGCGCGGGCCTCGGCGCGGCGGACGTCGTGTACGTCGGCGACTACTACGAGGTGGACGTCGTCGGCGCGCGGGCCGCGGGGATGGCGCCCGTGCTCTTCGATCCCGTCGGCGCATACGGCGCCGTGGACTGCCCGGTCGTGCGGAGGTTCGGGGACGTCGTGCCGCTCGTGGACTCGTGGATGGAACGAGAGTAGGGGGGATGATGCCGGGGCTGCCCAGGGTCGTGCAGATCGTCATCAGGATCTTCGTGCTCATGTTCGCCATCATCATCCACGAGGTCGCGCACGGCTGGATCGCCGAGAAGCGCGGCGACCCGACGGCGCGCCGCCTCGGCCGCATCACGCTCAACCCGCTTCCGCACATCGACCTCTTCGGGAGCATCGTCATCCCGGGGTTCCTGATCCTCACCGGCTCGCCGTTCGTCATCGGCTGGGCGAAGCCCGTGCCCATCGACATCCGGCGGTTCCGCGATCCCCTGCGCGACTTCGCCGTGACCGCGCTCGCGGGCCCCGTCGCGAACCTGCTCCAGGTCATCGTCTACGTGGCGCTCTACAAGCTGGTCGTCGCGCAGAACGGACCCGTGTGGCTCGGCTACCTCGGGTTCGCCGGGGCAGCGATCAACCTGTTCCTCGCGTTGTTCAACCTGCTTCCGATCCCGCCGCTCGACGGCTCACGGCTCGTGGCGGCCTCGCTCCCGACGCGCATGGCGATCGCGTACCTCAGCATCGAGCGCTTCGGGTTCATGATCATCTTCGCCCTCATGTTCCTCGGCGTCCTCGACCCGGTCTTCAACGTCTTCTGGCGGCTGTTCCTCGCGATCGTCTCCTAGGCCGCGCGGCGGCGGGCGCCCGGGGAACCGCCGCCCTCCGCGCGCATCTGAACACACGATGGCCATGGGCAACCACACACCCGACATCGCGGCCACCCTGGACATGGTGGGGTACTTCTGCCCCGAGCCTGTCATCCGGGTGAACGAGGAGATCGAGCGCGTCGCGGTCGGCGAGGTGCTCGAGCTCCTGGCTGACGACCCGTCCTCCGAGTCCGATGTCCGGAGCTGGGCGAAGCGCGCCGGGCACGAGCTCGTCTCGGTCGAGAACGACGGGAGCGTGTTCCGGTTCCTCATCAGAAGGAAGGCATAGGTGCGACCATGACGGAGAAGAAGCGCATTCTCTACGTGCAGACCTCGGGCGTCGACACGCCCGAGAGAACCTACGCGCCGCTCGTCCTCGCGACGGCCGCGGCGGCGATGGGCGTTGACGCGACCGTGTACTTCCTCGGCAAGGGCGTCACGATCGTGAAGACGGGGGAGGCCGACCGCATCAGGCTGGGCTCGTTCCCGTCGCTCGCGGAGGTCCTGAAGCGCGCCGCCGACGCCGGGGTGAAGCTCGCGGTGTGCGACCAGAGCACGCAGATGCTGGGGCTTTCGCGCGGCGACTACGTGGGCGCGTGCGACGTCGTGGGCGCCGCCACGCTGAATGACCTTGCGCTCGACGCCGACGCTGTGCTCTCCTTCTAGGTGCGCTCCGCGGAGCGCTCTCGAAGGAGGGCTTGATGACCACGAAAGGCTTCCTCGACTACCAGTCCGGCTCGCCCGCTGACCCGCGCGTCGTCGAGGCGATGCTCCCCTACATGACCGAGCGGTTCGGGAACCCGTCGTCGCTCCACTCCGCGGGAGACCCGGCGCGCGAGGCGCTCGATGCGGCGCGGCGTCAGGTCGCGGCGCTCGTCGGCGCCGCCCCGGAGGAGATCGTCTTCACCTCGGGCGCGACGGAGGCGAACAACCTCGCGATCAAGGGCGCGGCGCTGCGCCCGAAGGGGAGGGGGCGTCACGTCGTCGCGTCGGTCATCGAGCACCGCTCGGTCGTCACGCCCCTCAAGTACCTCGAGCGCAGCGGGTTCGAGGTGACCTTCGTCGGCGTGGACCGCGAGGGGTTCGTGAGCCCGGCCGACGTCGCGGCGGCCATCCGCCCTGACACGGCGCTCGTGACCGTGATGACGGCCAACGGCGAGATCGGGACCATCGAGCCGGTGGGGGAGATCGCGTCGGCTGTGAAGGAGAGGGAGCCGGGCGTGCTCTTCCACACCGACGCCGTCGCCGCCGAGGCGTGGGTGCCTCTCGACCTCTCCACACTCCCGCTCGATCTCGTCGCGCTCTCGTCGAACGACATCTGCGGACCGAAGGGCGTGGGCGCGCTCTACATCAGGAAGGGCGTGCGCGTCGAGTCCGCGATCCACGGCGGCGGGCAGGAGCGGGGGCTCCGCTCGGGCACCGAGAACATCCCCGGCATCGTCGGCTTCGGGAAGGCCGCCGAGATCGCGCGCGTCGAGATGTCGTCGGACGCCGCCCGCGCGCGGGCGCTCCGCGACCGCCTGCTCGACGGCATCCTGGGCGCCATCCCGGACACGGCGCTCAACGGCCCGCGCGAACGCAGGCTCCCGAACAACGTCAACGTCCGCTTCGCGTACATCGAAGGAGAGAGTCTCATCCTGTCGCTCGACGCCGAGGGCATCCAGGCCTCGACGGGGTCGGCGTGCTCGGCGAAGACGCTCGAGCCGTCGTACGTGCTGCTCGCCACCGGCGTGAAGCACGAGGAGGCGCACGGGTCGCTCCAGCTCACGCTCGGCCGGTGGACGACCGATGAGGATGTGGACCGCGTCCTCGATGCGCTCCCGCGCATCGTGAAGCGGCTCCGGGACATGTCGGCGTTCCGGCCGGGGATGTCCTACGACAAGGGGAGCTTCCGGCACGAGGAGCACGACAAGCGCACGGATGAGTGAGCGGCTATTCATGAATACTCGCGTGCTGTCCCCTGCTCCACGGCCCATCCCTCGCATACTCAGCGAGACATCGGTCCCGCACGACGCCCTGCCATGCCTCAGCGATTGACCCACCGATGGCCCTCAGGCTACAATGTCCCGATTATCGGTTGCACCCCGTGAGGGGCCGCGGCCCGCTGTGGTGTCGAAGGCCATCACCACCACGAAGAGGGGAGATCCACGCATGGTCACACGAGCCATCGCGCCCGCCATCTGCGTCCTTGCGGCGTCCGCGGCGGTGCTGCTCGGAAGCTCGGTCGCGCTCGCTGCGCCGACCTTCTACGGCTACATCAAACTCGACGCGTCCCTGGACTCCGCGAAGACCGACAAGGGCGACTACGCCTTCATCGTGCTGCCCTACGTCGGGGAGGAAGCGGACGACGAGTTCAACATGACGGCGAACCAGACGCGCCTCGGCATGAAGTTCGACGCGGCCGAGGGCGAGCGGTTCCCGGTGTCCGGGCGAGTCGAGATCGACTTCTACGGGGGAGGCGCCGAGAACAAAGCCAACCCGATGATGCGGCAGGCGTACCTCGAGATGACGTTCCCCGCCTTCGAGGTGCTCGCCGGCCAGACCGCCGACCTCATCTCCCCGCTCAACCCGACGACCCTGAACTACGTCGTCCTGTGGAAGTCAGGCAACACGGGCTACCGCAGGCCGCAGATCCGGCTCACGAAGGCTGTCTCGCTCGCCGACGCGGGGAAGCTCACCCTTGCCGCCAGCGCGAACCGGAACATGGGACGCGACGAGAACGGCGAGGACTTCGGGCAGCCCTCATGGCAGGGCAGGGTCGGTTACAGCCGGAAGCTCTTCGGCGACAGGAGCCTGACGGTCGGCGTGTCCGGCCTCTACGGCAAGGAGTCGGACGCCGACGACTGCGAGTTCGAGAGCTCGGCGATCGTCGTTGACGCGACGATCCCGCTCGGCGAGAAGATCACGGTCATGGGCGAGTACTTCAGCGGGAGGAACCTCGGCGTGTACCTGGGCGGCGTCGGGCAGGGCATCGCGGTGCAGCCGCCGTACGAGTCGTCGCGCTCGCGCGCGGAGATGGCCGAGATCGAGGCGAGCGGCTGGTGGGGTCAGCTGGCCGTCCAGCTCGCGGCGGACATCGCGGTCAACGTAGGCGCCGGCTGGGACGATCCGACGCTGCCGGTGTGGGCGGCGGCGGACGCCATCGAGAAGAACACCACCTACTACGGCAACGTCATCTGGAGCGCCACCACCTCCTCGTACATCGGCTTCGAGTACGCGAAGATGGAGACGGAGTACGCAGGCTCGGGAGACGACACGCCGGCGTACGAGAACACCAGGGTCCAGCTTTCTGTAGGCTACAGGTTCTAGATAGCGCAGGACTCGAAAGGAGAGCGACATGGCGGAGACCAAGAAGGACATCCAGGTGCTGCTGGCCGAGAAGCGCGTGTTCGACCCGCCGAAGGAGCTGGTCGAGAAGGCCAACGTAACGGCCTGGATGAAGAAGCATGGGCTCAACACGCTCGACGAGCTGCTCGCGAAGTGCCAGGACATCGAGTGGTACTGGGGCGAGATGGCCAAGGAGCTCCTCGAGTTCTACAAGCCGTACGACAAGATCCTCGAGTGGGACGCGCCGTGGGCCAAGTGGTTCGTCGGCGGCAAGTACAACATCGCGCACGACGCCCTGGACCGCCACATGAAGACGGCGACCAAGGACAAGATCGCCTACATCTTCGAGGGCGAGGACGGCCAGACGAAGACCTGGACCTACGCCGACATGTACCGCGAGGTCAACAGGCTCGCGAACGCCATGAAGAGCCTCGGCGTGAAGAAGGGCGACAGAGTCGGCCTCTACATGCCGATGGTCGTCGAGCTTCCCATCGCGATGCTCGCCTGCGCGAAGATCGGCGCCATCCACTCGGTCGTGTTCTCGGGCTTCAGCCCGACGGCGTTCGCCGAGAGGATGCAGGACTGCGAGGCCGTGCTCGCCATCACGAGCGACCAGTTCTGGCGCCGCGGCACCAAGGTCCAGCTCAAGGAGCAGACGGACCAGGCTCTCAAGAACGCCCCGACCGTGAAGAACCTCATTGTCCACAAGCGCATGGGCGACCCGGTGGCGTGGACGCAGGGCCGCGACCACTGGTGGCACGAGATCTGCGGCAAGCAGTCCGACGAGTGCCCGACCGAGCAGCTCGACGCGAACGACCTCCTCTATATCCTCTACACGTCCGGCACGACGGGCCGCCCCAAGGGCATCCAGCACGCGCACGCGGGCTACGCGGTCGGCACGGCCGCGACCCTGAAGTGGGTCTTCGACCTCAAGCAGGACGACGTGTGGTGGTGCGCCGCGGACATCGGCTGGGTGACGGGCCACAGCTACATCGTATACGCGCCGCTCATCCTCGGCGCGACCTCGCTCCTGTACGAAGGCGCGCCGGCGTTCCCCGAGGCCGACCGCTGGTGGGCGATGATCGAGAAGCACAAGGTCTCGGTTCTCTACACGTCCCCGACGGCCATCAGGGCGCACATGCGACTCGGCGAGGAGCACCCCGAGAAGCACGCGATGCAGTCCCTGCGGCTCCTCGGGTCGGTGGGCGAGCCCATCAACCCCGAGGCGTGGATCTGGTACCACACCCACGTCGGCAGGAAGCGCTGCCCGATCATGGACACGTGGTGGCAGACGGAGACCGGGCACTTCTGCATCACGCCGCTCCCGATCACCTCGCTCAAGCCGGGCTCGGCGACGAAGCCCTTCCCCGGCATCGCCGCGAAGGTGTACAACGAGGAGGGCCAGCCGATTGTCAGCGCCGGCGGCAACCTCGTCCTCCAGAAGCCGTGGCCGGGGATGCTCCGCGGTCTCTACAAGAACCCCGACCGCTACAAGAGCACGTACTGGAGCAGGTACAAGGACACGTACCTGGCCGGCGACGTCACGCGGCAGGACGAGGACGGGTACTTCTGGATCCAGGGTCGCGCCGACGACGTGTTGAACGTCGCGGGCCACCGGATCGGGAACTCGGAGGTCGAGTCGGCGCTCGTCAGCCATCCGAAGGTCGCCGAGGCGGCCGTCATCGGGAAGCCGGACGAGGTCAAGGGCGAGGCGCTGGCCGCGTTCGTCGTGCTCAGGGCGGGCGTGCAGCCCAGCGAGGAGCTTCGGAAGGAGCTCCGCGAGCACGTCGGCGTGGAGATCGGCAAGATCGCGAGGCCGGACTACATCGGGTTCGTGCACGATGTTCCGAAGACGCGTTCGGGCAAGATCATGCGCAGGGTCATCCGCGCGAAGGCGCTCGGCGAGGCCGTCGGCGACATCTCGACGCTCGCCAATCCCGAGGCGGTGGAGGAGATCGGGAAGGCCCACTAGCGTTGGTTCCGCGGGCGGCGGGCAGCTCCGAAGGGGGCTGCCCGCGTCCGCGTCCGGAGGCTTCGGCGCGGCGGGCCCGCGGGGGTCCCGTCTCAGCCAAGGAGGCGCGATGGCAGGGGAGAAGACGTTCAATCGCTGGATGATCGTGCTCGGCGCCATCCTCATCCAGCTCTGCCTGGGTGGGATCTACATCTGGAGCGTCTTCCGCAAGCCGCTCGAGAAGGCGATCACGGAAGGGGGCCTGGGACTCACGACCAGCCAGGCGACGCTGCCGTTCTCGCTCGTGCTCATCTTCTTCGCGCTCGCCACGATCGTCGGAGGACGCTGGCAGGACAAGGCCGGTCCGCGGCTCGTCGCGACGGTCGGAGGCGTCCTGCTCGGGCTCGGCATGCTCATCGCCGCGTTCGGGAAGTCGTTCCCGATGCTCGTCATCGGCTACGGCGTCATCGGCGGCATCGGCATCGGGTTCACCTACGTCTGTCCGATCTCGACCGGCATCAAGTGGTTCCCCGACAAGCGCGGCCTCATCACGGGCCTCGCGGTCGCCGGGTTCGGCGGCGGCGGGCTCATCCTCGCGCCCATCGCGAGGAGCCTCATTGACGGCGTCGGCATCTTCAACACCTTCGCTACGCTCGGCGTCGTCTTCCTCGTGGTCGTGGTCGCCGCCTCGATGCTCCTTCGGAACCCGCCGCAGGGCTACGCGCCCGCCGGGTGGACGCCGCCGGCGACCTCCCAGATGACGAAGGAGTCGTTCTCGACCGCGCAGATGCTCAGGAGTCCGCAGTTCTACCTCGTCTGGGTGATGTACCTCTTCGGCTGCTTCGCGGGCCTCATGATCATCGGCCAGACGTCGCCCATCGGGCAGGAACTCGCCGGGCTCTCCGCCGCGACGGCGGCCGGGGCGGTCATGCTCCTCGCCATCTTCAACGCGTTCGGGCGCATCTTCTGGGGCCGCGTCTCCGACGCGCTCGGCCGGATGAAGACGGTCTTCCTCATGTACCTCATCGCGGGCATCGCGATGCTCCTCTACAACGTCATCCCCGGGTTCCCGCCCTACTACTGGATCGGCGTCTCGCTCGTCGGGCTGTGCTTCGGCGGGTTCCTGGCGCTCTTCCCCGCGGTCACGGCCGACTTCTTCGGCACGAAGAACATCGGCGCGAACTACGGGTTCGTGTTCATGGCCTACGGCGTCGGCGGGCTCTTGGGTCCGCTCTTCGCGGCTAGAGTGAAGGAGGCGACGGACGGCTACACGCTCGCGTTCATCGTCACCGGCGTCCTCTGTCTGATCGCCGCGGGCATCACGTTCGCGACGAAGCCGCCCAAGCTCGCGGCGAGGGCCTAAGCCGCGTCGCAACGCGCGGTACGATGCACGAACCCCCGGCCGCAACACCGGGGGTTCTTCTTGCTGGTGCGCGGGGCGCCGGCGTGGCCGCGACGCTACTCCGTCCTCGCCGCCGTCACCTCCCCGCAGGAGTCCGTGTGCATGATCTCGCGGATCTCCGCGGGCCTGCGTGTCCGCGCGAGCGCCCACATGAGCTTCGTCACGATGCACTCCATGCTCATGTCGTACGCCTCGATGGCGCCGAGTTCGAGCGCCCGCCTGCCGACCTCGTAGCGCCCCATCCGCGTCGCCCCCTCGAGGCACTGGCTCGTCACGACGACGGGCACGCCCAGCGCGGCCGCGCGCTCCAGGACCTCGAGGTGGTGCGCGGCGAAGTTGCCCGTGCCGTACGCGCGGAGCACGAGCGCGCCGATGCCCGTCCCGAGGATGTCGAGGATGGACGCGGGCGAGCGCCCCGGGAAGAGCGTCGAGACGATGACGCTCGGGTCGAACCCCTTCTCGACGCGGAGCGGCCGGTCGTGGCGGCGCCTCGCGGTTCGGTGGACGCGCAGGTCCACGCGGATCTCGCCGAGCGGCGGGCTGTTCGCGGACTGGAACGCCGCGAGCTTCGACTCGGAGACCTTCGTCGCCCGCGCGCCGAGGATGATCTCGCGGTCGAAGACCACGAGCACGCCGGCGACGTCGCTCGTCGCCACGCGGACAGCGTTGACGAAGTTCCTTCGGGCGTCGGTCTCGATGAACCTCCCGGGGATCTGCGCTCCCGTGAGCACGACGGGCTTGCCGAGGTCACGGAGGCCGAATGAGAGCGCGCTCGCGGTGTAGGCCATCGTGTCGGTGCCGTGGGTCACGACGAATCCGTCGTACGCGTCGTAGCGTGTCTCGATCTCGTCGATCATGCGGTCCCAGTGGGCGGGCGTGACGTCGGCGCTGTCGATGTTGTCCACGTAGAGGATCTCGATCTGGGCGACGTCCGCGAGGCGCGGCTCCAAGGAAAGGAGGTTGTCAACGGCGCGCTCGCGCGGCGGGACCCGCCAGACGCCGTGCTCGCTCTCCTCCATGACGAGCGTGCCGCCGCAGAAGAGCACCAGGATGTTCATCGAGTCCTCCTCGCGCTGGGACCGACGGAATACTACCACACCGGGCCCCTTGACGGTTCACGGGCGCGGTGCTATCGTGCCGCCGCGCTCACTGGTTGACCGGTCCTGTTCAGGAGGTGCGTGATGGGCGAGTTCGCCGAACGGCAGACGGGGGCGGGCGGGTCCGAGTCCGCGGGCATCAGGGACATCGCGAAGCCCCTCTTCGAAGCCAAGGGGTGGATGAAGTTCCTCGGCGTGCTGATGATCATCTACGGCGCGCTCGTGGCCTGCACGCTCGTCGGCATCGTCTTCGCCTGGATACCCATCTGGCTGGGCATCCTGCTCTTCTCCGCCGGGACGAAGGCCAACGAGGCGTTCCGAAGCGGGAACGCAGCGGAGCTCGTCGCGGGCCTCGGGAAGATCAAAACGTTCTTCATGATCTACGGCATCCTCGCGCTCATCGGCGTCGCAGTGACGATCATCATGATGCTGGTCTGGGGCGCCACCATCTTCGCGCTCGTGGCGGGCGGCGGGATCGAGGCGCTCAAGGGGCTGCCGATGTAGGGGGAGATGCCGGGAGCCTGAGGGCTCCGGCAGCAGGCACGGGGCCGCCTGGGTGACTCGGCGGCCCCATTCTTTCCCCTTGACGCCTGCACATGTGTGCAGTAGGTTGGTGCACAGATGGGCAGTGCACCACGGGGCGCCGCGACCCGCGACGGGTGGCGCGACATCCGGGCGAGGGGGGATCCATGAAGAACGACCTCACGACCATCCAGGGGAAGATCCTCGACTTCATCACGCAGACCATCCGGGAGCGCGACCGCTCGCCGACGATCCGCGAGATCGGCGAGCGGTTCGGTATCGCCTCGACGAACGGGGTGCGCTACCACCTCTCGGTCCTCGAAGAGAAAGGGTACATCAAACGCGAACCCGGCATCTCGCGGGGCATCGTGTGGCGCGAGCACCATCCGCGCGGCGCGACGGCGCGAAGCGGCGTCGAGATCCCGCTCGTCGGTCACGTCGCGGCCGGCCGCCCGGTCCTCGCGGTCGAGAACGTCGAGGGCGTGCTCGCGGTGGACGAGATGTTCGCCGCCTCGAAGGACTGCTTCGCGCTCCGCGTGCGCGGCGACAGCATGAAGGACGCGGGCATCGTGAGCGGGGATGTGGTCATCGTGAGCCCGCAGCCGTCGGCGCGGAGCGGTGACATCGTGGTCGCGCTCCTCGACGACGAGGCGACCGTGAAGCGCTACGTCTCGCAGCGGGGAAGCGCGGTCCTCCGGGCCGCGAACCCGGCGTACGAGGACATCGAGCTCGCGCGTCGGAGCGACGCGCGCGTGCTCGGCAAGGTCGTAGGACTCATGAGGAAGATCTAGCGACACGGAGGTGACACGATGAGCGACACGACAAGGCGCGCGGCTGGCCGGTTCATCTCGCAGGCTCTTTCGTACACGGCGGTCCTCATCCTGCTGCTCTCGGCGCTGCTCGTGCTGAGCGACCCGGCGCCGGCGGAGGGCGCGGAGCCGGGCGGGGCGTCCGCGGGCAGCGCAATCTCCCTTCCTGCTCCGGCACTCAAGGGAACGCTCTCGGTCGAGGAGGCCATCGCCGCGAGGCGTTCGGTCCGCTCGTTCGGCGAGGCGCCCCTCACGCTCGGTCAGCTCTCGCAGCTCCTCTGGGCCGCGCAGGGCGTCACGGACGAGTCCTCGGGGCGCAGGGCTGCGCCGTCGGCGGGCGCGAAGTATCCGCTCGAGGTCTTCGTGGTCGCGGGCAGGGTCGAGGGGCTCCCGGCGGGCGTGTACCGGTACGTTCCGAAGGGGCACACGCTCACGCTCGTGAAGCGGGGCGACGTCCGCGACGCGCTCTCGGCGGAGGCGCTCTCGCAGGCGTGCGTCCGGTCGGCGCCGGTGAGCCTCGTGATCGCCGGCGTGTACGCGCGGACGAGGGCGAAGTACGGGGAGCGCGCCGAGCGGTACGTTCACATGGAGGTGGGCGCCGCGGCCGAGAACGTCTATCTCGAGGCCGAGAGCCTCGGACTTTCGACCGTGTTCGTGGGCGCGTTCTCCGACGGCGGCGTGAAGAGCGTCGTGGGAACGGGCGACGCCGAGCCCCTGGCCATCCTGCCGATCGGAGCGAAGCTATGACGAACCGCAGCGCCCCCCGCGACGGCACCGACCCGACCGTCCACGAGATCAACGAGTCGGTCACGGTGCTCACGAAGTTCAGCGGCGGCCGGATGGACCCGCTCCGGTTCAAGTGGAACAGCCGCGTGTTCGACGTCGCGAGGGTGAACGGGAAGTGGGAGGAGCGCGAGGGGCAGTTCAAGCTCCACTACTTCGCGGTCGTGACGAAGGAGAACGATTACTACGAGCTCGTATACAACACCCGCACGATGGGCTGGACGCTCGTGCGGACGGATCTGGATGGTTGAGGGAGTGTGAGATGCCCGAGCTCCCGGAGGTCGCGTCGCGCGCGAAGGAGATGCAGAAGCTCCTCGTGGGGAAGACCATCGCCGGCATCGAGGTGCTCCAGCCGAAGTGCCTGAACGTCTCCGCCGCGAAGTTCAAGAAGGCGCTCGAGGGCGCGCGCATCGAGAGCGTCACCTACCACGGGAAGTGGCTCTTCACGAAGACCACGAAGGGATACCTCCTCATCAACATGGGCATGGGCGGCGACATGCTCCTCGTGGACAGGAAGGCCATTCCGGAGAAGCGCCGCGTCGCGTTCCTGTTCAAGGACGGGGCCGCGCTCTCCCTGAGCTTCTGGTGGTTCGGCTACGTGCACTACGCCGCGGACGGCAAGCTCGACAAGCACACGATGTCGGCGAAGCTCGGACCGAACGTGGTGGACGTGACGAAGGCGCAGTTCCGGGAACTCGTGCGCGGCCGGAAGGGCACGGTGAAGTCGTTC
>Ga0194125_10003340_pt1 | contig 26040 bp, 18 predicted proteins | sample TA2KigC250mmetaG_FD_148626 | JGI IMG/M metagenome (GOLD analysis project Ga0194125, IMG submission 148626) | Freshwater microbial communities from Lake Tanganyika, Tanzania - TA2015034 Kigoma Deep Cast 250m | ecosystem: Environmental > Aquatic > Freshwater > Lake | place: Tanzania: Lake... | reverse complement strand
TCAATCGACAATCAACAATCGACAATTGACAATCCCAAGGCAATCAACAATCGACAATATGAGGGAGGTAATTATGATAATCGACACACATATACATTTATACGACCCGTCTCGGCCACAGGGCGTACCGTGGCCGAGTCCCAACGACGAAGTTCTCTACCGAACTGTGCTTCCAGAACACTACAAGGCGTTAGCTGTTCCCGAAGGAGTAACAGGAACAGTTATTGTCGAAGCGAGTGAATGGGTCGAGGATAACCAATGGATTTTAAATATAGCAATAAACGAGCCGCTCATTGTAGGCTTTGTAGGAAACCTGCAATTAGGGTCGAAGGACTTCGAAAAAAATCTAAACCGCTTCTTCGTAAATCCACTTTTCCGAGGTATCCGACCAAGAGGTTCAAGCATCAAAAACCTTGAACAAAGCAAAAAATCCCTGACTGACATTGAGATATTAGCTGGCAAAAATCTTTCACTTGACCTTCTCGTGGGTCCGGGGGATTTGCCCGACATAGCTGCTTTGGCAAAACGTATCCCTGAATTACGTATTGTCATTAACCACATCGCCGGTGTGCGTATTGACGGCAAGAAGCCTGACTCCGTCTGGATTGAAGGCATGCAAATGGCCGCGGAACATCCCAATGTCTACTGCAAGGTATCAGGATTGGTGGAGACGACTCAAGACAAACCTGCTCCCACTGATGTGGGATATTACAACCCGACATTGGACGTATTGTGGGAATTGTTCGGCGAAGACCGTCTTGTCTATGGAAGTAATTGGCCTGTGTCCGAACGCTTCGCGGACTATGCAACTGTGCAGCGTATCGTGATGGACTACTTCAAGGGCAAAGGCCAGGAAGCAACCGAGAAATATTCCTGGAAAAATTCAAAGGCGGTATATAAGTGGATTAAACGAAGTTGACAGTAAATCGCAGGGAGAGGATGAAAGAGAGGAAAACAAAGATTTCTTACTTTCTTTTTCCTCACTGTTTCTTTTGATTAAACTCAGAAGGTAAAAAGTAGGTGAGCATAATGATAAGAATGATGGTTATACTTGCATCAGCATTGTTGACAACTCTGACCTGGACACATGAAATCTCCGCCGCATCATGGGATTTCATTTATGAATGTGATAAACTTCCTGATGACCCCGCGCTAAAGGATAAGGTATGGGAAGTCTACAAGACACAAGGAATCGCCACATCGGATGTTTGTGAGATTACTGCTAAGAAGGAACTTCACATCACCGACCCGGATAATAAAGTTTGCTTTTTCATGCAGCCAGTAAAAAACGCTGAAAAAGCGACGGTCGAAGCGCGAGTTAAAGTTCTTTCTCAGTCTGGGGTGGGTTACACTATATTGCTCGGAATAGAAGATGGCGCTATATATACGTGGCTCGATCTTTTCCCAGACCGGGTTCAACTCGATGGCGGCGAGTCACATAAAGTTGATATGACCGATTATCACATTTTGAGAGTAGCAAGGGATGGAAATGATGTTACCATCTACGTTGATGATGAGAAGGCGATACAAGGTCAGCCGGGTGGAACAGGAGACCGGAAAAATATCATTTTTGGGGCTGGCTCCACCGCTGGAACTGGTGAACATTACTGGGATTATGTGGTATTCACAACGGCTGGTGCTTTCTCACCAAAAGAACTACCCAATTTTCTATCAATGCAAGCTATCGGAAGTAGAGGAAAAGTTACTACTTGTTGGGGAACGCTGAAGCATCAATCTTAGAAATTCCTCAGTGTTTCTTTTGATCAAACTTTTCTTTTTATGCTTTTTACTTATTATTTCGGTAATCGATTTTTAAAGCCAGTAACCAGCGGGAAAGCTGTTGCCACAAAAGGCAAACGCAAGGGCAGGGAAAAAGCAGTGTTGGCCGACAAAAAAATAGGCACTCCTTGTCTCGTTTTCCCGTGTTCTCGTGTTCTCGTGTTCATCTTTCGATTGTCACTGGGATTCTGGCACGTCCAGTGATTACCGAATTAAGTTGTGAAATGCAAAAAAAGAAAAGTTTGGTTCTCAATTTCCTTGATGGTTGAAAAGGTCTTTGAATGGAAGGGAAGAGGACACAATGACTGTACCAACCAAAGTGTTAGAATTAGTTGAACGCTTTGACCGTAATTTAGATGATTACAAGCAAGGCAATTATAACGAAACTCAGGTCCGCCGCGAATTTATCGACCCTTTTTTCAAAGCCCTGGGTTGGGATGTGGATAACGAACAAGGCTACGCCGAAGCTTACAAAGATGTAATCCATGAAGACGCCATCAAGGTGGGCCGAGCCACCAAAGCTCCTGACTACTGTTTTCGCATTGGCGGGACGCGTAAATTCTTTTTGGAGGCCAAAAAGCCCTCGGTCAATATCAAGGACGATATCCAGTCAGCCTACCAAATTCGCCGCTACGCCTGGAGCGCTAAGCTACCTCTCAGCATTCTTACCGACTTTGAGGAATTTTCTGTTTACGACTGTCGGTTTAAACCAGACAAAATTGATAAATCCGCTCAAGGGCGTACTCTCTATCTGACCTATAAAGAGTATACTAATCGCTGGAGTGAACTTGCTGCCATATTCTCCCGTGAGGCAGTTCTGAAAGGTTCTTTTGATAAATATGTGGAGTCGTCCAAAGCCAGGCACGGTACTGCCGAAGTGGATACCGCTTTCCTGCAAGAAATTGAACGATGGCGCGACTTACTTGCCCACAATATCGCATTACGCAACCCTGAACTGACTCAGCGTGAACTCAACTTTGCGGTTCAGCAGACTATTGACCGTATCATCTTCCTTCGCATTTGCGAAGACCGGGGCATTGAGCGGTATGGTAAACTGATGGCTCTCCAAAACGGTAATCAGGTTTACCAACGCCTATTCTATCTCTTTTACCAGGCTGACGACCGTTACAACTCTGGCCTCTTTCATTTCGTTCAGGAAAAAGGTCGCCCTGACGGTAGCCTCGACACTCTTACCCCCAGGTTGACTATCGACGACAAAGTGCTGAAAGACATCCTCAAAAGCCTCTACTATCCCGACAGCCCTTATGAATTTTCAGTTCTCCCGGCTGACATTCTGGGCCAGGTTTACGAGCAATTTTTAGGCAAAGTCATCCGTCTAACCCCTGCACATCGGGCTGTGGTGGAAGACAAGCCGGAGGTAAAAAAAGCAGGCGGCGTATACTACACACCCACTTACATTGTTGATTACATCGTCGAACAGACTGTAGGCAAGCTGGTGGCGGACAAGAAAACTGGCCCGCGCGACGCGGTCAGCAAACTTAAAATTTTAGACCCTGCCTGCGGTTCCGGCTCTTTCCTGCTGGGAGCATACCAGTTTCTCCTCGACTGGCATCGTGACCAGTATATCAAAGATGACCCGCAAAAATGGGCCACCGGCCGTAACCCGCGCCTGTACCAGGCAGCTAACGGTGAATGGCGACTAACTACCGATGAGCGAAAACGTATCTTACTCAACAACATTTACGGAGTGGATATTGACCCCCAGGCGGTAGAGGTGACTAAGCTCTCTCTCCTCCTCAAAGTCTTAGAAGGCGAGGATGAGGAAACTTTAGCCAAACAATTAAGCTTCCTCAAGGAACGTGTCTTGCCCGACCTGGGGAACAATATCAAGTGCGGTAACTCCTTGATTGGCCCTGACTTTTACAGCCGTCAGCAGATGACCTTGTCGCGTGCCTTTTCGTGTGCGTTGGACTCATCACAGCAGAACTCGAAATCCGCGTTGACGAGCACAAGGCACACAAAGTGCTCATCAAAGCATCAATTAGCAGAAGCATTGACGAGCACAACGCACACAAAATTGGATGAGGAGGAAATGTATCGGATTAACGTCTTTGACTGGGAGACCGAGTTTTCAGAGATTATGGCCGCGGGTGGGTTTGATGCGGTGATTGGAAATCCGCCGTATTTGAGAATTCAAGGACTTCAGGAGTATTATGGTGACCAGATTGATTATTTCATAGAGAAATATCAAAGCGCTGTAAAACGCTTTGACCTATACCTACTCTTTGTAGAAATGGGATTTAAAATGCTTGCTCAAGGCGGTTATCTTGGTTTTATCTGTCCTCACAAGTTTCTCAACTCTGATTTTGGTTCCGGATTGAGGAAATTCCTTATTGATAATTTAGCCCTTCATTCTTTCGTCAGTTTCGGCAACAACCTTGTTTTCAATAAGGCATCAACTTACACTGGTATTCTACTGCTTCAGAAAGATAAAAATAGTTTGTTTACCTACTACGAGTTTTCCAATATACCAATTGTAGAACTACCAACGCGATTGGCAGGTTTAACCGCAGAAGATTTCACACACTATGCTCTCGCTAACCTTACTCCAAAACCCTGGATTCTCACATCGTCTTCAATTCAAAAGGTATTGAATAAAATACAGCAACAACCCTTTACACTTGGGGAAGTTTTTGAAAGTATTTTTCAAGGTGTTGTCACAGGTATAGACGAAATATATTTTCTGGGGCGAGTATCTGGGATAGAAGAAGGTGAAGATATAATAGAGGTTTTCACTCAACGTGAGAAGAAAAATATCAAGATAGAGAGAGCTATCCTTAAACCTATGCTGAAAGGCGAGGATGTATCACGCTACACCGAACCTGATTTCAAATACTATTGCATTTACCCATATAAACTCGTCGGGAGAAAAACTGTCATTCTTGAAGAAAATGAGCTATCAAATAGTTTTCCTTTAGCTTATCAGTATTTGCGGCAGTATCGAAATGAATTGAGAGATTTACGGATTAAATATAAGACTAATCCAAAGTATTGGTATTCTTGTCATAGAAGCCGAAACATGGCAATATTTGAAACTGACCGCATCATCACGCCAGAGATTAGTCTTGGCTGCAACATGACGTTTGCCCCAGCAGGAGTCTATCATAACACAAAGGTTTATAGTCTTATACCCTCACAATCACAACAAGAACACAGAAGTTACTGGTTAGGGGTGCTAAATTCTAAGGTAATGTGGTGGTTTCTTTCAAATACTGGTTATGTACTTCGTGGCGGTTACTATACTTTTACAACGAACTACCTCAAGCCTTTTCCCATCCGCACCATAGACTTCGCTGACCCTACCGACAAATCACGCCATGACCAGATAGTAGCCTTAGTCGAGCGGATATTGGATTTACACAAACAATTGGCGGAGGCCAAAGTGCCCCAAACCAAAACTGTCCTTCAACGCCAAATTGAGGTCACAGACCAGCAGATTGATAAATTGGTCTATGAACTGTATGATTTAACGGAGGAAGAAATTAAGATTGTAGAAGAGGGAGTAAAATAATAGGCAGCACCTGGGTTGTTAAAAAATAAGGAAATAAGGAAAAATTTTCTCTTCTTTTTATCGAAGAATGTATTAAGCAGAAACATGTTGCAGTAAAACCTCCGACGATTGGAGCATTGGAGCGCTGGAGAACTGGAGCATTGGAGCAATTCCCCAGTGCTCCAATGCCCCAGTGCCCCAAGGCCCCATTACCCCAAGGGAACTGCAACATCTTGTTGCCTAATACACTTTTTATCGAAGAAAACGAGTTTCTGGCTCAAATGATTGAACATCTTTTATTTTGTACAATGTTGACTTTCCAATTTTTGAATACTCATTCAGGAATTGCAGCCGATAACAGAGGAAATCAAGAAATCACTTATTTCTTATGATGGAACTTTTCTTTCCCTTCACTTCGTTCAAGGGCAGGCTTAAAGAAAAGTTTGGTTACTATGCCCGTGTTTGCCAGAAGAACAGACAATGGGGCGTGGAGTTCACTCCACCCCTGCCCCCCCCCCTTGCCCCTCCCATCGAGGGAGGGGAATTAAAAAACGGTTGTGATTCCCACATCTTCTAAGAGCTCGAGATTTTAACTTGATACCAATAGTGTTAGGAGGACGTATGAGTCAAATCATCATCATAGGTGAACCTCGATTTGAAGATGTAAAAATATTAGTAGACATGCTTCCCGAAAGTGACCGACTCGCCCTGAGAAACTATCTGCTTGAGCTATACGATGGTACCTCAAAAGAGGAATTTTCAGCGTTGTTGTCTCGATTCCGAAGTCATTCTCGAAGCGATGAAGAAATTGAACAGGATGTAAGAAACGCCATAGAAGAGGTACGAAATGCAAAAAAGAGTTCGAATTTATAGAGTGACTTTGGACACGAATATCTTTGTTCGTTCTTTAATAACGCCTGAAGGAATAAACGCCCAGGTTGTCGACTTTTGGAAGCAAGATAAATACGTTTTAGTCCTCTCACAAGAGATAATTGAAGAAATTATAGAGGTCCTTCTAAGACCGGAGCTTATCAATCGTTACCCGTATACTGAAGCAGATGTGGTATCTTTGGTAGACATCATAAATAGAAGAGCCGTCATCATTACGCCTCAAATTTCCTTTGACTATTGCCGCGACCTTGAGGATAACAAGTTTGTCACCTGCGCTATCGTTGAAAGAGTGCAATATCTGGTTTCTGGAGATAATGATTTAATAAATGACGAATCGCTCAAAAAGACTTTGCGAGGATATGGCATTCGGATTTTAGACGCTGTTTCCTTCATCAGAGAAATAGAAGCCAATTTCGTCCTTTAAAAAATAGTTGGAAAGAGCCGATTTGGGTAACCTTAATCAGCGCCATCCGATCTTGACTTTGGTAGATTAGCTTGACTTTGGTAAATTAAAATGAGCTCCAGTCGCAGCCCAACTTTCTAAAACCTGTCCTCGAGCGAAGCGAAGTCATAATAAAAAAATAAGGACTTTCGTTTTGAAAGCCCTTTCAGGTTCCATTGGCTTTTACCTGGTGATTACCATCTTCTTTGTCGCGGTATAATCACCTGCGTGGATAGTGTAGAAATAAATACCACTTGCTACACGCTCTCCGGACTTGTTATTCCCATCCCAATAGGCTGACTTTGACCTGGAATTATAGAACCCCGCAGTTTGATGTCCAAGCTCCAACGTCCGAACCAGGCGACCAGACAGGTCATAAATTCATATTTTCACACTCACGTCAAATTTTATTTTCATTGGTGTTCAAAAATTACCTTTCCCTCTCTGCCGCGAAAAGTAACAGTAAACTGGTTCATGACATCCCGCCCGAGGATTTTATCATCTCCAGAATAAGGTGAAATGAGAGCCAGATATTCTTCTGTACCAATTTGGACACGTCCCAGAAACATAAGGCTTTGACTGGCTTCGACTGAAGTCACCCCTCGGAGCCTATACCGTCGGCACGGAGAGATGAATAGATTGATTTCCTCACACTGCATCATAGGGAGCATGCAAATGTCTGCGCCAGTGTCAGGGATAACGTCAGGATACTCAACGGGATTATCCTTGTTATAATTCAGAAAGGTCACGGCCGCCAAAGGTAATGGCACGAGGCGGTAGGTTTTTTGGTCATATTCGAATTCCAGACGCCTACGCTGCCAATTCCAAATCCTCCTGTCCAACTTGGGTGATATACGCTGATGGACATTTCAATCGCCCGACTTGGTCCATGACATCCACCAGGCTGTCAGCGGCAGCGATAACCTCTCCATCGGACTCTTAATCTATGGCCGACGGGGCTGTATTTTAGCCTGTAGGCTTCGTTCTTTAGAGCAAAAACTTATGGTCTGATAAATAACCCCGTATGGGCTTTTGTTTTATAAGCGTGAGAATTCAGCCGCGCATTTTTATTTTTTGTTAAAATTAGAATATCACCATTCCATGACAAAAGCAATCACTGCAATACCTATCGACCAATCACCCTCGTATTATATTCTTGAATATACCTGATATTTTCCAAGCTGTATGGATAGCTTTCATCTGGCGGATAAGGATAACCGGACATCCCATGAAAAGGCATCGGACCAACAGTTGTAGAATCGGCAGTATTGGGGTCGCCATCTTTGATCCAGCCGCTGCTGTACAAAACAAAATCTCGCGTCCATCCGGGGGGTAGCGGTGGAGCGGTTCGGGCGTCGAAACTGACGCTGATTTCATCGCCGTGAGACATAATGGCGTATTGATTATCCGATTTCCCAAGCAAGGGAAGAACATCGCCATATCGGGTGAATCGTCCTTTAGCATGCCTCCAGGGGGAAAAATCGTTAGCGGTGTTGTATTCATACAACATCGGTAATCGTCCATCGGGGCTATAGGTTGTGGAATATCCATACCAGTTGAGGTCAGCGCTGTGAAGTTTCAATGGCGTAATAGTCATCGGCAAGTCGTCATCAACAACGGTGCTGACCAAGATTCTATCCCAGTATATTTCCATATTCGTGGTGATTTTGATGTAGCCGAATTCCCGAATTCTGGCGAATTCGGCTACATTCGGATTCGTCAGAAATTTGCCTGTCAGGTCTATTGTCGCTGTTTTATCAAGGCCAGCGTGGAATCCAAGAGATGGAATGACAGTTTCCCATTCACCTCGCGAATTTATTACTTGTAAGTAGGGAGATATTGCGTCTACAATTCGATTCTGAGCTACAGCGAGGTTAGAAGTCGAATCCCCCCAATTGACCCAACCGGTTAACAAAAGCAGTATCTTCTTGGCTTTTGAAAGGTCTCCGAGGTCAAGAATTACCGAGTGTTCCTCTGCCATTCCAAGATAACCCAAAGGCTGAACATCGGGATAAATTCTATCCCTTTTGCTGATGGCCGCCAGGATATCGTTGCCCTTGTGGTCAATTGCCGACACCGGCGGACGTGCGTTTTTCACAGCATAGATGTGAAATTCAGGAAATGGCGGCGCGGTGATAAACATTTCGTTTGGATAAATGTCCACATCGGCAGGATGGTCAACCGCCAGCAATTTTAACTCATCGAGATATACAATTTCATTAAGTTCCTCGGTAATTTGCATGAGGTACAAGTCGTCTTTGGGTTTGATGCGGTTTCCATCGATTTTTACGCATTCGTCGGAGTCGAGCAGAAGGTAGTTGTTCTCATCCGCCAGCACGCCCAGCGCTGTTACATCCAGAAAGTCGGCGATAAGCGTGTACTGTTTTCCATCCCACACATAGAGGAAAGGACAGGAACCGGGAGGCCCCTCCTTTTCAGGAAGAGTCAGCGTTTGATTTGCTTGCACCTCGATTGAGTTCTGTAGAATGCCGTTGGGCCATTCTATTCGCACCGCGTCTAATTTTGCTATTGCACCAAGCCCGATATCGATGGTGCGATTGAACACTTCTCGCTTCTGGTAAAAAATGCCCGCTTTAGCCTCAAATTTCGATGCAATCCCGTCTTTATTATTTTTCTTTCCCGTCAACCTGACTTTCAACCAATTATTGGCATTGCCGCCTTCGTTACGTAGAAGCGTGAGCGAGCCATCCCCCTTACCAAAGGGGGTAGGGGGTTGTTCATCATTGCGAACCAAAATATCCATATCGCCATCGTTGTCATAATCACCCAATATGAAGCGCCGACTATTTTTCAGCGGGATTTGGCTCAAACCAGTTTCTTTTGAGACATCTTCAAAATCGCAATTGCCCTTGTTCCTAAACAAAAAAGCTCTATGAGTTTGGTCCGAATCTGAACCTCGAACCAACAGAAATAGGTCGAGGTATCCGTCATTATCATAGTCTAAAAAACTCGCCTGTAAAACGTGTAATTTGGCATTGAGAATGGATTTGTTTTTCGATTCCAGAGCGAATCCATTGGGACTCTCATTGCGATACAGAACATTTTTACTGCCTTCATCTGTCGCTAAGTAAATATCCATCCAGCCATCAGCATTATAATCACCAATTGTCGCGCTCAATGCTCCAATCCCCCCTGCCCCCCTTTTCCAAAGGGGGGTTAGGGGGGATTTGGGCATGATTTGTTCAGTCACATCTTTGAATTTTCCGCCTCTGAGATTCGTATACAAAATATTCGGCGCGCCTTCGTTGACGATATACAGGTCAATATCGTTGTCATTATCGAAATCGGTCAGAAGTATTTGTCGGCTTTTGCGCGCCTCGCCGCCTACCCCCGCTTCATTTGTGACATCGGTAAATGTCCCATCGCCGTTGTTTCTGTACAGCGTGTTAGCTTGTCCGGTGAGAGATTCCAGGCGAACTTTGTCCTCCCCTTCCATCCCCCCGTCAACGGGGGGAAAGAGGGAGGGCGGCAGAGCAATATAATTTACCACATACAAATCTAAATCGCCATCGTGGTCGTAATCCACAAATGCCACATCCGCGCTACAAGAGGACAACCCCCTGGCCCCCTTTTCTAAGGGGGAAGAATTGCCAACGCCGGCTTTTGCAGTAACATCAGTGAAATGTCCATCGCCTTCATTGCGATACAGCACATTCGCGCCTGCATTCCCCACGTATAAGTCTAAATCACCGTCGTTGTCATAATCGCCAAAGACGCAACTAAGTCCGATGCCTGTATCACCTATACCCGCCTGCGCGGTTACGTCCGTAAACACGTTGTTGCCATCATTGCGAAAGAGCGTATTCGCGCCGAAGTTGGTGAGCGAAGCGAACACATCTAAGTCGCCATCGTTATCATAATCACCGAAGGCCATGCCGGAGCCAATATTCGCCTTTAATTGCGCCATAATCGGTTCAGCCGCTTTTACTTTCGTGGCCTTTGGTTCAGCCAGAGATTTAGCTTCTGCCAAACGATATTCTTTAAATCGGACAGGCACGCTCCTTGGACGTTCCTGCTTTTCTGGAGGAATAGCAATTAACTTCGTGTATCTGCCCTCTTCGAGTTCACGAGCGCTGGATGAAGTACCTTCCTGCTCAGTTGATTCACGCAGATATTGAAAGATTTTTAGTTCTTTCTCCGCTTCCTCTGTTTTCCCGGTACGCAACGCTATCCGCCACAGATGATAGTGCGCGCCGGAATGCTCTGGCTCAAGTTCCACCACGCGACGGAATTCTGCCTCTGCTTTTGCCGTCTCTTGAAGCCGGCTATAGCTAATACCGAGATTATAGCGTGTCGCCACGTCATCTGCATCAAGTTCGATGACCTTTTGAAATTGGCGCGCAGCTTCCTCAAATTTCCCCTGACGTTTATAGACGATAGCTAAATTGTAGTAAATGTGCGGATATCCCGGCGCGAGTTTTTGAGCAGTCTCCAACTCCTGAATAGCTTCAGGATATTTGCTGTAATCCAGGTAAGCCATTCCCAAATTGAGATGGTCCTGCGCAAAATTTGGATTGATTTTGATACATTCTGTAAATTCCTGAATTGCTTCTGCAAGCTTGTCTTCTTCAAAATACGCACCGCCAAGATTGCGGTGGTGATATAAGTCTTCAAGTTCGCTTCCACCCGCGAAAGAGAATATCATTAGTGATAATAAACTTGTGACAATGAATTGATAAAACATTTGTCCCTCCATTTTGGGGTAGTAAGAGATTCTTCGCTGACGCTCAGGATGACAGATGGAAATGTCATTCGGAACGAAGTGATTGATATGTACTATGTGCCATTTTAGCTTCGCGAAAATATGTTGGCTGAGTGAAATTGCCTTTCACTTTTTTCCCTTCATCGCCGCATTGCCGTTTTAAACACGTTATTTCGTATATGTGGGCAATCTTTTTCCGCTAAACGCAGTATCTCTTCCATCAACTTACGACGAGAGGTATCACTTCGTAAGCAAGCGGGCGGTGGTGGAGGAAAATTGCTCGCTTGAGCGAAGCAGGTTAGTTCTCTTTTGTAAATGTAAATGAGAGGTCGAATGAGGAAGAATATGCCGTCAAAGTACGGCGCACAAGGTTCCATCGTTTCCATCCGCCCCTGGTAGAAGAGATTGAGCAACGCCGTTTCTACAATATCGTCGGCGTGATGCCCAAAGGCAACCTTGCAACACCCCAAGCGTTGGGCGGTCAAAAACAGTGTCTTACGGCGATTCCAGGTACATCGGTTACAGGGCAACGGCAGTGGTTCGTCTTCGGGGAGTTGCATCGTTTCGATGACATATTCTACGCCACTTTCAGCCAGCCATTTGACCAACGGTGGATGTGCTTGACAGTCATTTGGGCCGCGGGCGTCTCCAATGATATGTACCGCGGCAAGTTCGTAACGTTCTTTAACAAAATTCTGGCGCAATTTGAGCAATCGCAGCAAGCTCAGACTATCATTGCCGCCCGAAACCGCGACCGCAATTCGGTCACCATCGGCAATCATGTTGTAATCCCGAATTGCTTTATTTACCTTTTTCAATAGAAACCAATCTTCTCTCCGCATTGTCAATTTTTTTACACTTATGTAGCGTTTGTATTTCGTTAACTCGCCACTTTATCCATTTGCTGAATTTTCTCGTTGAGTTGGTGGCATTCAGTCAAAAAATCTGTTAAATCTATCTTCTCGAACTGTTGTTTTTGTGAAGCAGGCGCTTCTTTCAAATATTGATGAATTTCTTCTTCCATTCGTTTAATATCTGCGAGGAAAGCTTCTGACATTTCTAGATATTGCTGATAGGGGACTGTCCGTTTCATCTCAAGCAGTAGTTTTTGAATAGCGATAATCTTCTTGCGTGTGATTTCTAACTGTATATCGTTTTCAATCCTAAAAGTCTTTATTTTACTGTTTATCATAATTCTATCACTCCTCTTAATTTGCCGTTTCTCGAGGTGGCGTAAACATTGATAAAGCCATCAATAACCTGTCGTCCAACATTGTTGCGCAACCAAAAGATGTGAGCGTTAAATTCTCTTTCAGCGCATTGATGGTCAAAAAGAATGCGAGCTTCCTGGTGCACCTCTTCAATTTTAAAATCCGCAGAGACGATGAGTAATAAGTCAACGTCGCCAGGCTCGGGCTTTTTAGTCACATAACTTCCAAAGATGATGAGGCGTTCAACTTTGCCTGAGATTGTGGCTAAATCAATAATTTTACGTAGACATTCTGAGACAAAAGTGCGTTGCAGCCCACGATTTCCAAAGCGTGCCCATAATTCTTCCCCTGAAATGTGATGGATACCCGGCGGTAAATCACCGTCAGCATCAAAATCTGGTATTTTTTCACTCAACGATAATTCCTTGATTTCTGGTCAGAAATTAGAAATATGACCTCCCCAGCCTGCTGGTGCCGCTGAAAGCGCCATAAGGCATTCCCACAGGCAGGCTTTGCAATCCCCATGTTTCCGTGACAGCATCGTAACCGAGACCCATAGTGACTGCTGAGTCGGCGATGAGATTTATTTGGAAAACAAAATCTTTGCTCACATAGCCTGTGCTTAGACCGGTGCGATACCAGGAAACGCGTAGGTCCCAATCGTGCAGGTTGCGTCGGAGGGTAACTCGTTGGGAGTAAAACTCTCCGCGAATGCCCCAATCAAATAATCTGCCGAAGATAGGTGGATGCCATGTTCCTTTAGCGATTCGGTCAAAGGTCACATCGACGTCGATTTCAAAATTTCTGCTGGGACGGTAATGGAATCCGGCGAGGATGTTGCGCGAAGGAGTACGATAATATTTGTAATAATTATTGCCCAAATTAACACCCCAACCTTTGGTGTATGTTCCGCGCGAATAGTCAAGGTTCATGCGAAACCCAATCATTTTGATTTTCTTGCCATCGCCACTTTGATTAGGGTCGTGAGTTGAATTGACCGTCAGGCGGAGATTCCGACTGGGAAGCGGAGTTAGTGTTAAGTAACTACTAATATAATCGTATTTCTTGGTGCCGTAATATCCACCAATGGTTTGCCCATCTTCGTTGTAGGTAAAATCGCGTCCGAAATCGGTTCTGAAACTAAGAAGCGTAAACTTGGTGTTCCGGCGTGTTTTAATTTGAATATCGGTTTCAAAATCCAATAACAGCTTTTTTCTCGCGTACATATAGGCGCTGGGGCCAAAAGGATACAACGTATTTTCTTCTTCAGTCACTGAAGGAGTATAGTCAAATCGAAGTATAGTTTCTATTTGATGCCTGAGTTTGCTAACATTGGGGATAAAACCGAGGTCGTAGATGCGAAACAAGGTGTTTCTTACCGTTGAATTGGTGCTAAAAACAAGTTTGGTAATATTGCGGTTCCCCTTTTGGTCTTTATCATGCCAAATAAAATCTCCATCCAATCCTAAATCCAATTTCAGTTCGCGTTTCGGCCAAAATTCAATAGTAGATTGTTTCTGTACGTCAAAGCCGACATCCGCCGTCTGGAGATAGATATTTCTTTCATCGCGATATCTATCCTTGAAGTAGTTACCAATAGTGCTGTCTACTGAGAATCGGATGTTATCAAGCGTGGGAAATCCTAACAACGGAACTTTCTCGCTTTTAACTTTTTTGGCAATAGCAGTCATCCTTCTGTTAATTTGTTTAAGGATTGGTAGATAATTCAAGCGCACACCCAGCCAGGAAAAAGTTAATTCTGGCAGTTTCTGTGTTGTGCCAGAACTTCCATTTTCTGTGAAATCAAAGGTTTTGTCAATAGTAAGACGCGACAGTATGCTGGAAGGATAGAGCAACTTTCCTGTTTCTTCATCTTTCTCAGAAAAAGCAGCCAACGCTGACCCCCAGGTAAACGTCCCAAAGGAACGCAACTCCTTCTGTTCTGTTCCGTAATATTCTTCTTTATAAGTGCGTTGGGCATACGTCGTCCGCCCCATAAAAGTGAGTCCGCCGCGTTGCATTTCTCGGTTATCCCAGGGTGTATAAAAAACATGCCGATGGCTGTGCCACAGTTCTACTCGCCGGCCTATCTTAATGCTATCTTCGCGTCCATAAGAATAAATGTCTCCGGTAAAAAAACGCAAATTGCCATTGAAGGTGCGTTTATCTTCGACCTTGATAATGCGATAAGTTTTATCAGTTTCTATGACATTGCTCACTTCGCCGCTATCCAACCTTTCCATTTCTCTTTTGACAGACGTCGGTTCCTCCCAAGGACCGCGGTAGCCTTTGTCTCCGCCGTTAGCCGCTTCATCTCCTTCTGAATATTGCTTCGCCAATTCCTCAAAAGTAGGGGTTTCTTCCTTGTCCATTAGTTTGAAAACGTAAATGCCGTTGTTTGTCTGAACGGTATCGCTGATTGCGCCGCGTTCCAAATTACGCACGCCATAGCGTTGACTGGATTCCATTTCATTAAGACCAACCCAGCCAATGTCACCGCCTTTAGTCTTCGATTCCGCGTCGCCCGAGTGCGCTTGCACCATAGCTTCAAAATCCGCGCCAGCTTTGAGTTGTTCATGAATCTCTTGGGCTTTTGTTTGCACCTGATTCTTCGTTTCATCGGAGGGCTTAATCGCTATCAAAAGGTGACGAACTTTTATCTCATGGACGCCGTATTCGTTCATGAACTGTTCGACCTTCAAGATATTAAAGCCCTTTTCCGTTTGGATAATATCACTGACACCACCGGGTTGCAATTGAAAAGCGATTTTCTCCAATTCAGGCTCGAGTTTTCCCTCACCTTCCATAATAAAACCCAAATCGCCGCCTTGATATTTGGTGTTCGTGTCATCGGAATAATCCTTGGCAAGTTGGGCAAAATCTGAGTCTTCAGCGACAGCTTTAGCGTGAGATTCTTCTGCTCTCGTTTTCGCGCGTTGAATGTCTGCATCATCGATCTTGTATTCCCAAAATATCTGTTTTAGATGATATTTATTAAAATCCCCGTTTAGGCGTTGTAAAATCTCATCTATTCTTGCTTTTACAGCTTTTTCTTCTTCGGGAGTGGCATCTTCAGGCTTTTTCAATTTAATCTCTTTGAATTTGACATCTCGGATGTTATATTTGCCTTCCGCGCCTTCTCCCATGCCACGGCGGGAAGTGTATTCAAACAACAACGCGCCATCGTAACGAAGACGCCGCGCTACGGGTAAAATCACGTTAAGGTAATTCCCCTGATAACTATCTGTCCCCAATTTTACGATAACTTTTGCTCTTTTATCCTTACGCAAATCGCGCCGGTAAACTGGTAGGTAGAGCAAGGGAACACCACCGACTTTGAATATCACATGTTTGGCTATCAATTCTTTGTCGATATGCACAATAATTTTGGACGCCTGAAAGTAGTAATGCGGATATTTCAGAGGACAAGTGGTTAACGAGGCTTGATTAATCATCGATTCTTTCTCTTCCACCTTGAACATCTCTTTACCCTGATAATACCATGGTTCATTATACATGGCACCGTTTCTGACGATGCCTCTTTTAGTCTCTAAATTATAGATTAATTCAGCGGCGAAAGTATCCTCATGCTCCACGCGTAGATGCACATTTCCCGTAGCGCGCAGCAGATTAGTATCAAAATCCGCCCAGACGTTATCCGCCTCCAAAACGATATTCTGGTATTTCAAATAAGCCTTCCCACGTAACCTCACGAGCTTGTCATTCCAGATGACATCATTGCCTTTGCCGACGACTGTATCTTCATCTAATTTCTCATCAAAGTCGATCTTTGACGCAGATACATCTTTGGGTGTTTGTTCTAAAGGAACTTCTTCTGATTCGGTCGTGGGGGAGGATTGTTGTGGATAAGCAAAATTGGAAATTACAAGGAAAATAATTATGAAGATTAAAACATGGATTGTAAGTGTTTTGGACATATCTATTGCATCTAAGGACAGTTTCATTAGCTTAGTCAAGTGAAACGTAAAAGGTGAAACGTGAATCTTTTAAGAAACCCATCTTCTCCGAGAAAACGGGTTTCTGGCGAAACTTGTTCATCACCATACAACTTGCTTACGCCCTCTATAACTTTCTCAAGAAGGATTTGATTGTGCCTTCAAATAGGTTTCAGAAGTCGTTGGTTGTGTTTCCGACGTCTCAAGCGATTCCATGATTTTTTTAAAGCCCATACGCCATATCTTCTCCAAAGCCTCCCGAGTTTCCTCATCAACCATCGATTCAATCGCTTGTCGAACTTTCTTTCCACGATAATCCAAAGCTGTAAGAAATTGCAACCCTGGGCCGGCGATACCAGTTGAAAGCATTACTTCAGTACCGTCGACGTAGCCCTTCGCCAGGAGCACTGACACGCTACTCGCCGGTTCCCAAATAATCTCACCTCGCTCTGTTTGTTCAAGATTTTTTTTGACAAACTCATCCACTTTTTTCACCTTCTTTCTAATCTTTTTCATCCTTGATTTTCACAAAAGCCTTCTTCTTGAGTTTATCGGTGAATTTTTCCCATTCCGCTTCAAATTTCTGTTGTTTGAGAATTAAGCGAATCTGTTTTTTTTCCTCATCGGTTAATTGTGCTGGTTCGCGTTTTTCCAGTTTGAAAATATATAATCCAAAAGGTGCTTCAACGGTTTGGCTGACCTGACCTTCTTGCAACGCTTCGATAACTGTACGAATGTCATTGGGAAATTGTTCAAGTCCGCGGAAGCTGAGGTCGCCGCCTTGTTCTTTCGTTTCCGCATCATCGGAATATTCGGCTGCTAATTCGGCAAAATCGTCGCCGCTTTCCAATCTAGAACGAATTTCATCCATCAACTTTTGTGCATCATCTTTGCTTTGTTGGCCAGCTTGAAGAGCAATAAAAATATTACGTAGTGTGATACTCTCTTCGTCTTTTGCTTCTAATTTCAGAATATACAGTCCATCTTGAGCCTCTATTGGTTCGGTTACCTGTCCTACTTCGAGTTTAGCGACTGCTTGCTGAATTGATTTGGGTAAAATTTCAAATTCCGCGTTGGTGAATTGCCCCAAATATCCACCGTTTTCTTTTGTTCGTTCATCATCTGAATAATTACGAGCCAACTCAGCAAAATCCGCCCCGGATTGAACTTCTTTTAAAATAGTATCAACTTTTTGCTGACGTGCTTTTGCTTCTTCATCGCTTAATTGAAATTTCACAAAAATGATTCGAAGATGAACTCTGTCTGGTTTAGTGGTAAATTTCTCACGGTTCTCTTCAAAAAATTTGGTAATCTCATCGTCTACTACATCGACCTTGGGTAACACCATAATTTGCACCAACCGTTCTCCCATCAGGTCTTTCCGCGCTTTTTCTCTGAAAGTCGCTAAGGTATAACCTTCACGTTTTAATTGTTCACTAAATTCTTCATTGGATTGAATGCCAAATTGTTTTTGGAGGTTTTTTATATATTCGTCAATCTCGTCTTCAGCAACTTGAATTTGTTCCTTTTGTGCTTCCTGGGTAACTAATATCTGTCGGATAAGTTTATCCAACAACTCCGGTCGTTCCTGTTGCGCTTTTTCGTTAGCTTCACTGCGGCTGAAGCGATATACCTGCTGAAGTTCGGCGATACGGTCGCTGAGAAGTTTATTCAAATCGCCTTGGGTGACGACATCATCATTGACGTAAGCGATAATACCATCGACAATTTTGGCATCAGCCATAAGGGGGCAAAATAATAGAAAAAGACAAAGGGTGATTTTGGTTAGTTTGAATAACATGAAATCTGATTCCTCCTGATATAATACGTTTCACTTTTTGATGAAGTCAATCTGAACAAGCATCTTCTAAATCGTTAATAAACTGAAGTACGATAGCTCGCCAACGTTGGTATTCAGCTTCTATATTCTCAGGCAAAACGCGTTCGTAGAAGTAGTCAACGTGCAAGATATCAATAATTTGCCGAAAGTGTTCATTAAAGGGCGGGGGAAGTTGTCCTCGCAACTGTCCCCAACGGGTTTGGTCGGTATTTAAAAACGCCATTGCCGCCAGGCGAGCGCAATCAAAGAGAGCGTTGAAAGCGGTACGATACCTACCTTCCTGCAGAATTGGATTAGTAGTTGTAGAAGCAATTTGCAAATCCATATCCGCATTACTTAGCAAAATTCTTGCCTCATCGTAAGTCGGAACAGGCATATCTTTCACCATCCTTTCTACGATATCTTCATCCCCGTAAAGCAACCGCGACCAGGCTTTTATTGCAGCGGCGATATCCCGTCCCATCTTGCTGTCCATCTGCTTGGGGATGACATCTATTGGGAATGGAAAATCCGCTGTTGCATCTAAGTAAACCCCATAATCTTTGCGTTGCCTGGTAATTATCAGCAAATCCATATCTATCGCTGATTCCGGCGCATACACCGAAGAACCAAATTGCACAATCGCCACGATATCAGGGTCAGCGGACAAAAGCGCTTCGCATATCTTGGGCGAAAAAGACGATAAGTTTCTAACTTGTGCGACTAAGAAAGGCATCTAAAGACACCACCTAATACGTGGAAAATGAAGTTATACTCACCTCGGGAAACGTGAAACGTGAAGGGTGATAAATAGAAATTCACGCATCACGTTTCACGTATCACGCATCACGTTTCACGTTTTACTCTTTCGGCTGTTCCTCAGACTTTTGTTCTTCTCCAGGTTTTTGTTCTTCTTCCACCTGTTTTTCTTGCTCTTCGGGTTCACCGACAACTTTATCAAGATACGTTTTGAGTTTTGCTTTAGTTTTTAAACTATCGACCCATTCGTTCATCAGCTTATCTTTTTTAGCTTTTTCAACTTCGCGTTCCACATCTTTGCGTACCTCTTCCTCGGTAAACTCTTTTTGACGTTCTTGTTTATGGTCTTCTTTTCTGAAAATCATGTAGTACGTCTTGGTACCATCGGGGCCTTCTACGTCTTGCTCAAGTACCTCATTAGTCATCTCACCCGCTTTCATCACAAAAGCCATTTCCACAAAATCCTTAGCTACGGAATACGAATCACGGCTAAAGAAGCCCGTATCTCCGTTATTTCCACCACCAGGTCCTACATTCTTCCCTTTCTCCGAAATTTCCTTAGCAAGTTCAGCAATATCCTTGCCGCCCTTGATTTCATTCATCAATTCCTGAGCGCGTTCTTTATCATCCACCGTGATACAGGTAACTTTTACCTGTTCAGGGTCGATGTAGTCTTTTTTGTGTTCCTCATAATATTGTTTTAGCTCTTCTTCTGTCCATTTGACTTTATTATCTACTTCCATCTCCGCTATTTTTTCGACCATCAGTTGATGAAGATATTCATCAACTTTCTTGAGAATTTCAGGGTCTTCGTTTATTTTTCGATCTTGAGCGAGCAAAAGCAGCATACGGCTCTCAGCCATCAAGGTCAGGTATTCTTCCTTACCTTCTTTGCTTTCATAATCGTCTCGCTTATATTCTGGCAACTCGCTGATTTCTTGTTCCATCTCCTCGAGTGTAACGGTATGCTGCTTGCCGTTCCAATCAAATTCAGCGAGCACCGTTCCTTCTGTTGCATTGACTTCCTTACTTCCACAACTGACAATGGATAAGCTCATCAAAGCTAATCCAAAGAATGTCAGCCACCAAAAGGAATTTATTCCTTTTCTTTTCTTTTTGTTCATTTTTTTGTCCTCCTTGTAAAAATGGTTCTTTAAAGATGTGTTACTTCTATAGATTCATAAGCATCTTTCAGAAAATATTTTAAAGTTTTGTTGGATGCCCCAACTTGTCCCCTCCTTTGGAGGGGCAGGGGTGGGTAGGTAAATCCCCGAACAAGTTCGGGCGTCCAGAAATTTGAAAGAATTATTTGAAACTTGCTTATAATGCTATTTATTATTATACTATATCTATCATCCTCAAATCAAGGATCAGAAAAAAGAAACAGCGTTTTGGTGAAGAATTCGGTTTTTACTTCTTTCTCCCAATGAAATACACCGCGGAAGCGAGGATATGGGCATGTTTATTGAACTTGAGTAAGCCATCAAGAAACACAATGGGAAAAGTAATCCAACCTATGAGAATTGAGATAAACTTTGCCAGCCATAAATTACCAAAGGACAACAACAATCCAACATATTCTCGGAATATCCAATGCAAAGTGGAAGTCGGTCCGGCGCATGGGCCGCTTTCTAATTTCTGAAAATCGGCGAACAACAACTCAAAACCTGAAGTCGTATATCTTCGATAATCATAAGGTGCGGCGTGATATCCCTGCAAAAAAGGCACAGCCGCACAGACATATCCGCCCATCTTCAAAATTCTTCGTACTTCCGCGACCATCTGCTGAGGGTTTTGCACATGCTCCAATACCGCTTCTAAAATTACCAGGTCAAAAGTTTCTGACCGAAATGGTAGGTAATGTCCATCAGCAACGATGTCAGCGTTGGGCATCGCTTCAATTTCCAGATTAATAACATGCTTTGCTCGGCGTCGATTCCCCGCGCCAATATTGAGAATTTTTGCCTTTGTTCCAAGCTCTGCAATCAAATTCCGCACCCTTATGTTCCATCGGGGCGCGGGATAAGGAATATTTGCAAGAGAATAGAGAAAACGATGCTTTCTGAGTTTGCTTTTTAAGGCGGTGAAATTATCAAAATCCTTTTTATCCATTAACCCTCTTTCCATGTCGTTTGCCCTGGACTCAGCTTGGATTGTCGATTGTCGATTGTCGATTGTTGATTGAGGAATATTTTTCAATCATCAATCATCAATCATCAATCGTCAATCCAAGGGCAATCATCAATCATCAATCCAAGCAGTGCGGTACTCGTCCTTATACAGGCCAATCTTCTCTATCGGAATCCGTTTGAAACCAAGCTTCCAGGCTGGAGAATCATCTTTAAGCTGGAAATTTTCCTTCTCCATGTCAACCAAGCCGGGGTCACTATCAATGACCTTATTGTCATATTTCGCCAATATATCCGTGATTTCCCGGTCGCCATATTTGTAAGTGCCTGATTCTTTTGCATCAGGTTTGCGCCAATTGATGATTTCCGGGTCTGCTATCAGGTTATGTTTTACTTCTACATCTTCAAAATCAAGGCTGTGAATCCCCATCCATCTACCACCGTAACTGACATTTCGCACAATTACATTCCCGGCAGGAAAACCAGGGTCGCCATCATCAAGAATAGCCGCCAGCTCTGGATATTTTGTGCTGTAGGGCGGCTTATCATAATTTACCTCTTCCAGCTTTTCATACATACGGTGTCCGGGATGACGAAGCCACTCTCTCGGACGCACGCCAATGTTAACCGATTCCTGGCTTTCGACGAAGATATTGTTCTCAACGATGCAATCGCGTCCGCCGCCGATATGAACTGCAACGCCAGCTTTGTAAAAAACATTGCCGTATACCAGCGCGCTGCTGTAATTATCATCGAAATATACTCCAAGTCCCCAACGTCCAGGGCCTTTAATATGATGTATATAATTGTGCCGAATGACGTTTCCTCGAAATGTCCAGTCGCGTCCGCTGTAGATTGCGCCTGCATCATCCGTTTCCTTGAGAACATCATGAATTTCATTAAATTCAATAATATGCTCGTTCCCACTAAAGTTTATCGCATGATGCGGGGCATCATGTATGAGATTGTGGGCTACACGGTTACCAACACCAGATATATTAATTGCGCCGCCTATACCAATCACCCGGCAGTAATGATGGATATGGTTGTTGGTCGCGTAGTTACAGCCTGGAGTCAATGTTTTACGGTCGCCGCCGCTTATGCTGATAGCGCTTCCAGCAATATCGTAGATGTCACATCCGATAACACCGTTTTCAGTTCCACCGTTTATCGTCACAACGTTACCAGCAATATTGCGAAAGATACATCCGGCAATTTTATTGTTTGTTCCGCCACTTATACTGACAGCACTTGCGCGGGAAGCTTCAAAGATTATGCCTTTAAATGTGATATGGGAAGTTTCCTCAAGTGCTAGAAATAACTCTTTTAGAGTTGTAACCAATGCAATGCCTTCATTGATTGGCGAAGGAGACCAGAAATATAAAATACCGCTTTTGCGGTCAAGATACCACTCTCCCGGAGAATCAAGTTCTTCGAGAATATTCAGGAAATAGTATCTTTGCCCTTGGCGATAACCGTAACCGTGATATGGCTCCGACAGATAAATCTCCTTTTTATTTTTATCAAGTTTTACTACTCGGTGAAACGAATCAGACCAATCATATACCCAATAACCGTGCACCCATATATCATCCGATTCAGCCCAGCGGTCAGGGCGGTCGCCTTCGTACTTAAACCTTCCATAGTGCTGTCCCAAGGTAATTCCATCTGTTCTTAAATCTATCAACTTTTCACCGGTCTGAGGCACTTCTCCTACACGTAACCATCCTTCATTCGGATACCGGGCTATTGTCATGTATTCGTTATTAAAGAAAAGTTCCATTCTATTGCCGCTTTTGGGGTCTATTTCTCCGTAGTCTGTAATGCCCTGAGCTTTAAGATTAGTGCTGTAAATCTGGTCATGGTAAGCCTTATCAATACGTTCAAGCGTAGCGGGGTCATCGACCGGCTCAAAATCTGTTATCACCTTGCCGCCGATGAAATGCACTTCTTCGCCGGGGTAAGCCTGCCAGATTATGGGAGAAGATTCAGTGCCTGAGTCTTCGGCGGTCAATTTTAAGGTTGTTGAAATTGAGTAATTTCCACCACGTATATAAACTGTGATACCCCCATCAGGCAATGGACCAGCTTTTTTAAAATCCCTGATTGCATCGCGCGCTTTTTCAAGCGTAGCGAACGGTCCATCCGTTTTGCTGCTGTTTGGTTCAGCAAGTTTACCTGACCATGAATCGGTGCCAGATAGGGAAACGTAGAAAACGGCTTCTTTGCTTTGTTGGCTCATAATATTGGTATCCTCCTTTGTAATGGCAAAGAGGCAAGACGGCAAGATGGCAAGACAGCAATTACCGTTTTGCCGTCTTGCCGGTTAGCCCTCTTGCCATTTTACTCATTCAGAAACTCTCTCCTGGTAATATTACAGATTCATTTCTCTATATTCCAACGCATCTTTAATCCGTTGTGGTACACCTGGGTAGGTCATCGCCTCAATAAGGTCACGATACGTACTACTTTCAGCCAGGAGCCGCTGATGCAACTCGGCGTTGCCTTCGAGAATTTCCTTGATGATTGAGCCGACGTACCCCTTCCACCACATAAATTGTCGCGTTGCGCGGTCACCCCGGTAATATGCCGCTCCGTAGGTCGAATCCGACTCAATTTTGGAGTGGTAGAGCGTCATCGTTTCTTGCACACGGGCAAAGATGCCGCGCAATCCCTCCCCAAGATGGTTCTGGCCTTTTCTTAGTCCGTGAACCTCCTCTAAAGTCTTCGACAGGAGATACGCTAATCGGTTTCCCTGCCGGACATAGTCGACTCTAAGGCGCGTGATTTCGGTTTCGGCTTTGGCATAAGCGATGTTGATTTGCTCCCACGCTTCGTCACGCACATCATGGGGCCACTCCGCCAATTGCACATACAACCGGTCCAATCCGAGGAACCACTTTCCTTCACGCTTCATATCCATCCATCCTCGTTCCAATGTCTCGAAATATCTTCGCATTTCTCCCGCCGCTTCTTTGAACATCCGCGTATACCACTCGTCAAGCACCGCCTTGGCATCAAGTGATGTATTCCACAACAAACGGGTAGCGAGGTAGAGTTGTGGGCCGATGTGCGCCCAATAGGGATAAGATTCGCAGTAGAAACCCTTAACACCAACCGTCGGAAGGAAGGGAAGTGTGCGAGCAACTATCTGGGTGAACAAACGCGGGGTGAACCAGCCCAGTCCATAGTAGTCATACACTGCTAAATGGTGCGCTACCTTCGACCACTTCTCTAAAATGTCATGGTCGCGTTTCTCGTAAGCCGCATCATAATACTGACTGGAATCCTGCGTCAGGTAGATGACCACATTCGATGGCAAGTGCTCAATACGCCGCGGCAGCAGTTCGGTTGTCCAGTAAGCATAAGCGCTGACATAGCGGTCAGGATGGCTTTTAATCAACTCTTTTGCCACGGTGTCAATATAGTAGAAATAGCTGTCGCTGTTCATTCGGCGGCCGCGATACATCTCCATGCCTTCGTCAAGTTTGGCGCAGGAGGGACACTGGCAAAAGTCCGCGCTATCGTTCGGACAAAGACTATAGGTGCTCACCTGTCGATTTTCGTCGAAGAATCGGCGCACCGTATCAATGGTGATTTGGATTACGTCGGGATTGGTCAGACAGGGCTGTACGCGGGTATGGCCGTCTTGCTCCGGAACCTTTCGTTCTCCATCACGCATTGCGTAATATTCAGGATGATTGCCGTATTTGCTCGGCGGAAGAATATTGAAAAGATTATGCCCGTGCCCGTAAAAGGGCAACTGTCTGCTACCGTCGTCGATGCGATTGCGTCTTATCCAGTTTGCATCGACGCCGCTGAACACACGAAAGCCGAACCCCCCCCTATCCCCCCCGTACGGGGGGGGAACAAGGGGGGGGCTCCGTGCGGCCAATAGGATTAATCGTGACTGTACGGCGTTCTGGAACTTCTTCAAAAAGCGCATCCGCCATGCCCCACAAGACACCGAGTTCGTTCGTCAGCAAGTCATAGATGCCATGAGAGATGCCTAATGAGGTATTGGCAGTTATGACCAAATGGGGAATTGATTCGGTTTCAATGATGGATATACGATACCCATTGACCGGAAGGTTGTCAGAAAGAAGCCCCTGTTCTCTAACGAACGCCGTCGCGCCGATGTGAATCTCTGGCCCAATGCGCTGTATATTTCCGTCTGTAACCACCGGCAGCTTTGCGCCGCTCATCTTCTCGAGTACACGTGCCATATCATTCACTGCTTCCGTGGCGTGCTGGCCGATGTCAGGGGCGAGTACCACTGTTGCATGGGCATTCCCATTTTGCACAAGGGTGATAATATTTTGATTCATAGGTTTCTCCTTTTGAGATGTCATTTCTTGACAAGTTTTAATCCCTTATTAATTAGGGTATAAATCTGCATCTTCTCAAGCATCTCACCAATTTCTTTAAGTTTTAATCCCTTATTAGTCAGGGTATAACTGGACATTGCGGGTAACGTCTGGGTATATTGATAAAAGTTTTAATCCCTTATTAGTTAGGGTATAAACGGATGTTCAAAAGACGTTTACTCAAATTGAAGTAGAGTTTTAATCCCTTATTAGTTAGGGTATAAACTGTTTACCAGACAAGAAGCGAACAGAAAACAACCAGGTTTTAATCCCTTATTAGTTAGGGTATAAACTGCATTTCTTTTTAGTTTCCCTACCAAGATAACCTAGTACACGTGGGCGTAAATTCTTGACCCTATCTTTCGCTTATGTTATAATAGTTGTTCAATTAAAAATAGAAAACGAGACTAATCTTATGTCTGGAGGAACCGTAGATGGCTTTACTTTCTTTGA
>Ga0194125_10003331_pt1 | contig 26075 bp, 31 predicted proteins | sample TA2KigC250mmetaG_FD_148626 | JGI IMG/M metagenome (GOLD analysis project Ga0194125, IMG submission 148626) | Freshwater microbial communities from Lake Tanganyika, Tanzania - TA2015034 Kigoma Deep Cast 250m | ecosystem: Environmental > Aquatic > Freshwater > Lake | place: Tanzania: Lake... | reverse complement strand
AGCGAGCCGTTCATGCCACTCCCAGTGACCGTGGCACGGGCGCCCTCGCGCGTGAAGAGGTTCCGGGTTCGGGGTTTGGGGTTCAGGGTTACACGGCCCCCGACGCCGAACCCCGAACGCTGAACCCCGAACCGCCGTCGCTCCTGGACGATCCCGATCTCGACACAGACTGGGACTTCGAAGATGCGGTGGAGGCCGTCATCCGGCGGAAGCAGTTGGCGGAGCAGTACGAGCCGCTGTACTGACAGGCAGGGGAATGTCGGGGGAGCGACGGGGGAACGACAGGGGGAAGGCGGGGAACGGCAGGGCTTCGTCGCTGACGTTCCCCGTTGCTCCCCCGCCTCTCCCCTACCGCTGCACCACCCGGTAGAAGGCGTCACTCTTGCTCGCGATGTATTCCACTGAGCCGTCCGGCCGAAAGGCGGGGCTGCAACCCAGAGCGAGACCGCGGTACTTGGGGCCTTCCCTCCCGTCCAGGACGACGAACTGCTTGCCGTCACGCGTGACCCAGTAGGTGGTGTGTTGGCTGTCGGCGCTGAAGATTGGGGTGGCAAACCCGGTGTCCTTGTAGAGACCGTGCTCCTGGCCGTCAATGACCACGCGCCACTGCTCATCCAGCTCCGCCGCGTAGCCCACGTGCCGGCTGTCAGGGCTGAAGTGGGGCCCGACCGAGCCGAGCCGGTCGTACGCCGGTCCCTCCTGGCCATCGATGACAACGTGCCACTTGGCCTCTCGCACGGCGGCATAGACGAACCGTTGGCTGTCAGGACTGAAGCAGGGGCTGCCGGGTTGCAAGGCCTCATATTCCGGGCCCTCAACTCCGCCCACCACCATCCGGTACCTGTCTCCACGCTTGATGCCAAACGTCACGCGGCGGCCGTCAGGGCTCATTGCGAGGGTGCGTTCCGCCAGAGCCTCGTACGGGGCGCTCTCCTGACCGTCAACCACCACGTAGCACTGGCCGGCCCGCTCGCCCGCGTATACCAAGTGCTGCCCGTCCTGGCTGAATTGAGGGGCGTTCAGGCCGGTCGCCAGGTGCCCGAGGTTGGCATTGAGGACGCTCAGTCCGTTGACCAGGAGGGTTGGGCCGAGGCGGCTCGCGCCGAGGTAGTCATACTCGGGGCCCTCCTGTCCGTCGGCCACGATGTGCCACTTCCCGCCGCGTTGGGTCCCGTACGCAATGTGCTGTCCATCGGGGCTGAAGACAGGCGTGCCCGGCAGGATAGCGTCCTGCGCCGGTTCCTCCCGGCCATCCACGACTGCTCGCCACTGTCCCCCCAGCTGGGCAGCATACGCCAGCCGCCGGCTATCGGGGCTGAACGCGAGGCTAGCCATGTCCATCGACTCATACAGGGCCTGCTCCTGCCCGTCCACAACCACGCAGTAGTTCTTCTCCCGGCAGGCAATGTAGGCCAGGCGCTGGCTGTCCGGGCTGAACGTCGGCTCGCGGACCTCGCTGTATGTCGGGCCTTCCTTCCCGTCCAGGACGATGAATGGGTGCTTGCCGCGTGTGGCAGCGTAGGCCAGGCGCGTCCCGTCGGGGCTGAAAACGACGGAGCTGATCTGGTCGTACTCGGGCCCTGCCTGCCCATCGACGAGTATGCTGCACTTCCGCCCCCTCACGTCCCCCCACGCAAGATGAGCGCCGACTGGACTGAGGGCAAACGTGCCTTTGGCGATCTTGCCCTTCATCGGGTTCAGTCGCTCCTCCGTGACCTGGGCGGCGCCCTCCTGGGCAGGTAGGCGCTCCTGCAGCATGGCGCCGAGCGCCAGGCTGGTCAGGGCGATCGCTGCCAGCGTTGAGATGCCTCGTGTCTGTCTCATCGTGTACCCCCCTTTCCCCTTCACTGACCCGTCGGCGCGTGCCTGACTCGGTAGAGGGCCCTGTCGTTGCTCTTTCGGCCGAGATACTCGATGGCGCCCTCGTCGCCAAAGCCAGTGAACTCACCAAGAATCCCCTCGTATGCCGGGCCGGGTTCCCCGTCTACCACTGCGAAGTACTTACCGCCATCTCTTGCTATGTAGGCGACATGCTGACCGTCTCGTCCGAACAGGGGCCCCGGCACCATGATGCCCTCGTATGCGGGCTCCGGTACTTCGTCGACCACTACGAGCCACTTCTGCCCCTTGCAGGCGGCGTAGGCCAGGTGTGTCCCGTCAGGTCCGAACAGCGGGGCCCCGAAGATCTCGTCGTATCCAGCCCCGGCTGCTTGGTCCCTCACCACGAACCACTTGCTGCCCTGACAGGCCTTGAACGCCAGGTGCTCGCCGTCCGGGCTGAAGGCCAGGCGCGCGACGTTGTCATACTCCTCTCCGGGGACGCCGTCCCTCACGACGAACCACTTGCCGCCCCGGCACGCGGCGTATGCCAGATGCGTGCCGTCCGGGCTGAACACGGGACTCTCGCTCATCGGGCGGGCGTCGGTGGTGGCCGAGCGGTCTAGATGCTTGTTATCCGGGCTGGACACGGCATACTTGCTTCCGATCTCCTCGTACCCCGGCCCGGGCGTCCCGTCGGTGACCACCAGCCACTTGTCGCCATCGCGGGCCACGTAGGCGAGATGCCTTCCGTCGGCGCTGAAGACGAGGCCAGACTCCCAGACAGATACCAATCCCCTATCGCCCTTTGTCACGGCAAGCACAGAGTTGATCGCCACGTCATCATGTGGGGGACCGGCCACTCCGTCGAGCACTACCCGATACTTGCCTGCGTCGCCTGCGACGTAGGCTGCGTGGTCACCCTCCGGGCTTAGAGTCAACCCCGCTAATGGAGTCGTGGGCCGGCCCCGGGCTGCCATCAATGACCGCCTGCCACTTCCCGGCGTTGTAGGCCATGTATGCCAGATGCTTGCCATCCGAGCTCAGGTGAAGGCTCCCGTCCATGATGCCGTCGTGCCGAGGACCCGGAACACCGTCCATGACCACCTGCCATTTCGCCCCGGCCTTTGCCGTGTAGACGGTGTGTCGTTCATCGAGGCTGAACACGATCTCCTGGAGCCCGAGATCGTCGTACTGTGGGCCCGGCTGCCCATCGATGACCATCTGCATCGGCCCGCTCTTTGACCGTGCCGCGGCGTATGCCACATGGTCGCCCTGAAGGCTGATGACTGGGCGAGTGATGCCGGCGTACTCCGGCCCGGGCTGTCCGTCGATCACCGCAAACACTCCCTGACCCTTGCCCTTGCTGGCCACGTACGCCACACGCCGCCCGCCCGGGCCGATCACCAGGCTGTCCTCCCTGATCGTGTCGTAGGCCTCACCAGCCACCCCATCCACGACCGCCACCCACTTGCTGCCCTGCCGAGCCACGTAGCCCATGTGCTTGCTGTCCGGGCTGAGCACGAGGTCCCGGCAGACCTTCGGAAGCGGCGCCAGGCGCGTTTCCTCCACTCGGTACGCCCCGTCAGCCTGCGCCAGGCCCCCGAGCAGCCCCGCGACCGCAAGAGCCGCTAGTCGCCACACCATCGTCCTCTCCATTGCCACTCACCTCCGAGTGCATCCCACTCGAGCTACCTCAGGCCATGGCAGGCCATGCACCGGCGACTCACCTCTGCTCACCTCGCCGCGCCAGGTCCACCCTCCGAACCGCGTTCAGATTCCCTCTCCCACGGTCTGCGCCTCGTGGACGCACAGACCAGGACCCCGGCCAGGTTGGCCGCCAACATCGCCGCCGCGAACGTCCCTACGGCGAACACGCAGAGCGCACCGAAGCCCGCCTCGGGGCCCATGCCCTGCGCCACTCCCCACAGAACCACTCCGGCGATGGTCCCGGCCAGCACCCCGCTCCCCACTGTGGCCAGAACGAAGAGGGCCCTATCGCGGCACCGAATGCCCATCGCGATGAGCGATAGCACCGGAAGGACCACGATCAGCAGCAGGAGCAGTACCCAACCCAACTCCGCCGCCCCCTTCAGGACGTGACTGTCCTTGACTTCGCTCCCCAGAGGGAATCCCCTACCTCGCCGCCCGGCGCCACGCCCGCTCGACCACCAGCGGAACGTGCAGGACCGCAACGATAGCCGGGATGGCGAGCATCACGGTCCACATGAGCTGCATGAACTCGTCCGCCTGCGTGCTGAGCATCTGTTGTCGCCTCCCTCGTGCCCTCTCCGTCGTCCATAGCCTTCCCGGAGCCGTTCCCTGATTGCCAGGCCTTCCGTCGCATTCCCCTCCCTTCCCGGTCCCGGTTCCGTAGGGCCTTGCCGTCGCCGTCTCTCACTCCTCACTCCTCTTCCCTCACTCCTCGCCGGAGGCCACCCATGTCGCTGCGTGTTGGTGACGAGCTGCTTTTCGATGGCGCGCCGGGTCGGATCGTGGCGGTGACCGATACGACCGGCGCGGACGGCCGCGGGTCGATCACCTACGAGGGGCAGACCTTCCGCTTCCGGGTGCTGAAGGCGAGGGGGCCTGACGTCCCGCTGGTGGCGACGGCGGACACGTACTTCCGCGTAGGTCTGCTGCAGCGCAAGGACGCCCCGGCGTGGTTCTGTCTCGTCGTGGATGACCTGCCCGCCCCGAGCGGATGGGGCCGCTGGATTCAGCAGGACCGGTGGCGCGAGGCCGCCGACCTCGAGGGGCAGGACTCCGTGGTGTTCGTGCTCGGCTGGCGGCCCGGGGAGATCACGATCCGGATCGGCGGGGAGGCGCAAGCTGACGTCTTTGCTGACCTCGTGCTTCGCTACGACACCCACGAGGGCGCGCAGGAGGCGTGGTATCAGCCTGCGTATCCCTACAATGACCTGCAGGTGAACGAAGAGGGCGTGCCCCTTCGAGGCCCCCACAAGCTCGGTTGCTTCAAGACCGATGCGAACGGCGTCTTGTACCGCCATGACCCGGACGGAACGCTGGAGCCGATCATCCTGCCCCGGGGCTTCGCCGCGCTGGCCCAGCGGGAGCAGGACACCTGGCCCTCCGCCCCAACGCCGGAGCGCGTGCTAACCCGCGCGGAAGTCTGGTGGCTCCAGGAGCATGTCGAGATCAGCGAGGGCCTCGGCGCCACGCTGAACGTCGCTGCGTGTAGCCTCCACATCACGGGCCCCGCTGACGGGACGGCCTACTACCGCATCTTCTGGGAAGACGGGCCGGAGTACTTGGCGGGCCAGCTTGTCGGCGGCGACGTGACACTCAGTTACCTGCCCCTTGGCCGCTGGACGGTGCATGTCTACAGCTCCAACCACCTCAACGGCAGCCCCCGTCAGTACGTGGACTGCGGGCAGTCGGGCGAGACCTACGATGCGGACTTCGGCTCCGATTGGGCGGTCAAGACCACGGGCGGGATGACGGCCGGGCATGTCTACCTCTACGGGGCGACGCCCGCCGTCGGGCTCACGGTCTACGCGGCGGTGAACAACGGTGTCAGCCCCTATCAGTGGATCATCGAACTCGGCACGACCGACGGGGATGGCTACTTCGAGTATGCCTACGAGGCCGGCGAGTTCCCCCAGCAGCTCATGGTCGCGGACGCGGAACTCGGGGGCTGGGTGCACACGAGCCTCGTCAACCGCTACTGGGACCCCGTGCTGGGGGCCAGGGTCGCCGCGTCGGCTGCGCTCAACATCAAGGACTTTGGCGATCCGCCGGCTCCCCCCGAGGTCTTCGAGCCGGCAATCGGCCTCTACCCCTGGGGTTGCGCGGGCTTCCATCCGAACCTGCTGCCCCCGTCGGGTGCCGCTTACGTGGAGAGAACGGACACCGGGGAGAAGCACTACTTCCAGGAGACCACGGAAGGCAATGGCCTGATGACGGACCCGCTGCCCCGCGCGTTCGTCACCCAGACCTACGACCCGATGAACGGGTATGGTTGGACGCTGGACAGCGCCATTCTGTATTCCCTCTGCGACGCAGACGGAACCGTGATCGACCAGGGCGATCCCGCCTACCCGACCTGGGCGCTGGATTCGGACGCAACTCCTGCGGGTCCCACGGGCAACTTCGGCACCCACGGGCCTGCTGTGCAGGCGGTCCTCGGCGGCAAGATCGAGGGCAACGTCGTCGAAGCCTCACGCCATGATGTGATCACCCCCGACAACCTCCCCGAAGCCTTCCGCATGGGCCTGGAGTTCGGCGCCTGGCGCCAACCCCTCGAAGCGCGCGCCGTTCTCCCCCTCTCCAGCGTCGTTCCCCCCCTCTCCGGCACGGAGAGGGGGCCGGGGGGTGAGGCTGCCCTCACCTTCCAGTCCTTCGAATGCCCCTACTGCGGCGGCCCTGCGTGGCTGAACCCCGACGCGGACGGCTACGGCCGCGGGTTCTGCATGCAGTGCGCAGACTTCGGCATCGAGACCGACTCCCGCACCTACTTCATCACGGCGACGCTGTCCGCCGACGAGGGCTGGCAGACCCGTTGGGTCCGCAACACGACGGCCGGCGCGCACGCGCAGCGCCTCATCCGCGGCTGGCCGCGCCCCGAGGAGTACGACGAGACCGACGACTACCTCGTCTGGGATTGGCAGGACCTCGGCATCCCGCGCTGGGTGGCCGTACACCTCGTCCTCGGTACCTGGGCGAACGATGCGTTCACCGACGGGGAGTCGATAGCAGACGCGGAGGCCCGCCTCGGCCGCATTGTCGGTCCGGTCATGCTCAAGTTCGAGTTGACCGAGGACTACGAGGGCTCCGGCCAGACGCTGCGCATCCACTGCACCCGTCTCGATGGCCGGAGCGAGGCCCGAATCGTCACGATTGCGGCCGGAAGTCGGGCCGGCGACCTCTTCCCCCTCGCCTGGCGCCCGCATCACTGCTACCCCGAGGGCTACTACACCGACGTCACCGGCATCGAGAAGGTCGCGGGCGATGGCGCGGTGTCCGGGCGCGTCGTGAACGACGGACCCGCCTGGCACTCGACCCAGGGCGTGCAGGTCCTCCGCGCAACCCATTCGCCCTACGCCTGCGATGTGGCCTTCGGCGGCCGTGACCCCTTCCTCGTCGAGGACTTCGGCGGCCGTTTACATCTTGTTTACATCCGCGACGGGCAGCTGTTGCACCGCACCCTCGAGGGCACCTGTGCCGCCTGGAGCCATCCCGCCAACATCACCGCCCTCGCTAACTGGCCCCACCCCTGCACCGAACCGAGCCTCGCCCCTCTCCCCCACGCCGAACTCCTCGCCGCCGCCCACACCCTCGGCGCCACGCAGCTCTGGAGGACGCGAGACGATGGGGAGCGATGGGGGTGAATCGGGCCCTCAGTAGGGGTCCCGCGGTGGTACCGAAGCGAACCTCCGCCGGTCGTCGGGCGTTGGGAATCAACACAGACGGCGCTCTCGCGAGGCAGCCGAGCAGCGCCCCCTCTTGCGCGTGTGACCGAGGTCGGCGTCGTGATGCATGGTGCAGGTGTTCCGACTGCCCGTGGCGAAGGGGGGATGTGCCAGCGCCAGCGCGTCGGAAGGAGCCTGGGCATGTCTTGGAGCCATCGAGTCGAACTCATGCGCAGGATAGAGACCTGTCGCGAGTCGAAGCTCGTCTGCTATGTCACCAGCGACCGCCAGGACGCGTCCGGCCAGATGGCGTCTGACGCCATCCCGTGGCTGTACCAGCACATCAAGGGCATCTCCCACTGCCCGCAACTGGACCTCTTCCTGTACACAACGGGCGGAGCCACAATGGCTGCATGGCGTGTTGTGGCCCTGTTGCGCGAGGCTTGCGACCGGTTCGCGGTGCTCGTTCCGCACAAGGCTCACAGCGCGGGTACGTTGATCGCGCTGGGTGCAAGTGAGATAGTGATGCTTCGCTCCGGGGAACTCAGTCCCGTCGACCCCAGCACTCACTCTCCCTTCAACCCCGTGCCACAGATCGGCATGGCGCCGCAGCCGATTATGGTCGAGGACGTCAAGGCCTACATTGACCTCGCCCGCAAGGAGGCGCAACTCCAGGGGGAGGAGGTCGGGGCGCGGGTCTTCGAACTCCTGGCGCGGAAGGTCCATCCCCTCGCGCTCGGGCACGTGTACCGCGCTCGGCAGCAGATACGGATGCTTGCCAGGAGGCTCTTGGAACTCCACATGCAGCCGCATGACCAGAGGATCGATGAGATCGTGAGGAAGGTCACGGAGGAGTTTCTGTCGCACGACTACCCGGTCAGCCGTCGGGAAGCTCAGGCGATGGAGCTGCCGGTTCGGGGGGCAGAGCATGTGACCGCGGAGTTTGAGGACGACCTATGGGCGCTCTATGAGAGCTACCGACAGGATCTGCGGCTCCTGGAGCCATGGACGCCCCAATCAGCCCTAGGGCAAGAGACTGAGGCTGACGCTGAACTGACGCTGGCGATGGTTGAGAGCACATCGGCAAGCGACGTCTTTGCGCAGCGGAAGCGCATCAAGCGCGTTGCGATTCCGCAGCTACCGGCGCCAGGTCTGCCCCCTGTTGTGGTAGAGAGCTACCAACAGGAAATCGTGAGCCAAGGGTGGGAGCGGAAGGAGGCGTGCTAGATGGTGACTCCTGGGGCTTGGACAACGGGATCCGTTGCAGGCGTGCGCGACCCCTTCTCGGACATCTCTTCGGAACCTGTCGGGTCCACACTAGTGCGGTGGCGCTGGCCAACTTTCGAGGCGTCCAGCACCTCGGCCGCAGCAGGCCCACCCGCGGTGGCCGCCTTCGCCTGCCTGGCCGCCTACATCGCCGACGCACTCGGCTACGCCGACGCCTTGCTAGCCATCGTAGCCACCTGGATGCCAGCTCACCTTGATGAGATGCGCGTCGACCTCAAGGAAGCGAAGGCACGGGCTGAAGCAGGGCGCATCGGCGAGCTGTTTGACGTGTTGTTCGACTGGCAGGCGACGATCGAGGAGGCGCTTGGAGGCAGCGAGAGTCTGCGCCGGGATGCGTTCCGCCAGGCGCAGTCTCTGGGGCTACCGGTCGATAGCGCGGTCCGGGAGTTGCGTGAGACGGCACTCCTGGCCGATTGACGCCATGGGCCAATACTCTGTGGATCATCGCCACATCACCGGGGAGAGTCGACGTTGGCTGAAGCACCAGGACGACTCCACTTGGCGTGAGATCCACAAGGCCATTGCCCAGATCGCCGAATGCCCTCGCGGGGGTCGCCCTACCTACGGTCACCTCAAAGGGCCAGACCACTGCCTCTGGCGATACCGACATCGGCGAATCCGCATCGTCTACGATGTGGATGACGGCAACCGGGTCATAGGGCTACTCCGCATCCTCCCCCGCCGTGATGTATATCGCCGGCCCTGAGGCACGCCATGGCCAGGTTCGGCGGCAACCTGCCGCTCGCTGAACTCAACACGGCCGTCGAAAGCCTGCAGCGCGACCTCGCAGACCTGCGCCAGCGGAATGAGGAACTCCGGGCACGCGTCGCCCGCCTCCAGGCTGAGCGCACCGGCCCGCCCCGCATCCCGACGCCATGGCGTGATCTGGTGCTCGAGCACTACGTCTCGCGCGTCCGCGATCTGCCGGGCGTCGCGGCCGTGGCCGCGTGGCCTGAGCGTGACGGTCTGGTCGTGGTCACTGTGATGGATGGCTACGATCGCGAAGCCGAGGACCGGATCATCGAGTGTGAGTTGACGGCATACCGGGAGCATCTCAGTCACATGCCGATCGACTTCCAGATCCGCGCTCCTGGCTCACAGCTCGAGAGTGAACTCCTCTCCCTGGCAGACGCCGTGCTGTGGAGACGGCACTGACGGAGCATGACCGAACAGCAGCACCTGAAGCAGGGCCAGCATAACCTGCGGCTGTTTGACCAGTTGGATGTAGCTCAGTTCCCCGACTGGGCCGCTACGCTCCTCTTCTACTGCGCAGTCCACCACTTGGAGGCGTGCCTCATCCGGGTCGGGTACCGACGGCCTCCAACGGGCAGCCATAGTGAGCGCCTCCATGCCATGGTGAACTGCGGGAAGATCCCTGCTGCCACCCAGCATCTGTACAGGCGGCTGAAGCAGGACAGCACGTACGCTCGCTACGAAGACTGGCGCAGACACGGCATCACCGCTACCTACGTGCGCCAACGCCGACAGTCGGACGTTCCCAGCTTGGTCCGCACGCTGGGGTCTATCACGTAGGTGTTTGCCGCGCTCCCCAGCAGGAATCTCCGCCTCCTATGTCGAAGTAGGGAGTCGAGCTGCCGCCTGAGCCCGTGACTGTGCCCACTGAGGCACCCTCGAGACCCTTCGGGGTACTCTCTCGTCCGCTGGTACCACCAGCTTGGGATGGGCGGCAGCTCACCCCCTTCCCTGTCTGCCCACGAGGCGCATGTTGGAAGCGTCCGCTCCGACGAGGGACCGGTACCCATGCGGTTGCGCGAGATCGACCGCTAGAGCCGCTGGTCCTTGGGGGGTGCGTCGTCCCAGTACTTACGTTCGCCCGTTTTCAGGTTGACCCAGTAGGTGGGCCCGGGTATGCTGATTCCCGTATACGCCCACACAAAGAGTACAACGGCCACAAAGCCGCTCAGCAGCGCTCCGCATATCCAGCCATCCGCCTTGTTGCCGCCGACCACCCAGGCCACAACTGCCAGCGCGATGGTCGGGATGAGCATGATGCACCCACCGACTGCGACTGCCTTCCTGCAGCCGACGCTCGTGTCCGGGTCGCCATAGGGGTGACCTCCCCCACGGCCCCAGTCAGGGTCGCTGATGTCCCTCTGCTCCTGCGCGATACCCTCGATATCGGACATCATGCCGTCGACGAGCTCCCGGGCTAGGCCCCGTCGCCCGGCCTTGTCTCCTCGGAGACGCGGGGCCTGCTTGGCCCGTCGAGTGGGTGTTGCTGTGATCGGGCGGGGCGCCCCCCTCGCGGGTTGATCTGGTGCCGCACGTTGGGCTGGAGGCTTCGCGGGGGCACGTAGTGACGCGCCGCATGACATGCAGACATCATCGCTTGCGAACACTGCACCGCCGCACGAGGGGCACTTCGGGTGCTGTCCAGCCATGCTCCGGTCCCTCCCTCACTCGCGAGTGTCCGCGAGCTGTCGCACCTCGGGTGTTCACTGGACGCCCAGACCATTCGCGTCCGATGTGCCCCTCTCCTGCTGTCGACGTGTGTCCTGCTCCGAGCGAGAGCCACCGTACCGTGCCCCGAGGAGGTGATCCGGGTGCTTGCCGACGACCTGACGAAGGCCCAGATCTGCGAACGCGATGGACTGGTCTACGCCGCCGGCCTGTCCGATGGTCAGGCCTGGTTCGAGTGGTCGCAGGATTCCGGCGCCACCAAGGCCCCCTTCCGCGACGGCTCCGCCGCGAAGCTCATCAGCGCCGAGTCCTGCGATGACGAGCAGCCCGCGATCGAGGTGCTCCAGACCGGCGAGATCGTGGTGGCGCTGGCCCAGACCGCCCTCGTAAAGACCTACGTCACCCGCGACCAAGGCGAGCACTGGGAGTTCATCGGTGCCGTGGAGTGAAGGGGACGGAGCAACCTGAGCGAACTGGGATGCGCGGTCTTGGCCCAACAGGATGTGCAGGATGAGCAGGATCAGGCAGTCTGCCCTGCCGTCATCCTGACCATCCTGTGCATCCTGCAAGCCCTACAGCGCCGTGAGACTCCTCGATCCCCTCAACCCACCCACCGCCTTCGTGAACCGCATCATCTGCGGCGATGCCCGCGATGTCCTCCGTCAGTTGCCGGAGGGCTGCGTGGCGCTTGCCGTGACAAGCCCTCCGTACTGGAATGCGGTGGACTACGGCGTCGAAGGGCAGATCGGGCAGTGCACGTACGAGGAGTACCTCGCGCAGCTCGTCGAGGTGTGGCGGGAGACCGAGCGGGTGCTGCTGCCGAACGGGAAGCTGGCAATCGTGACGCCGATCATGCCGATTCCCAAGGCCGTGATGCCCGACCAGCATACGCGCCACCTGAAGAACCTCGCCGCCGACATCGAGCACACGATCCTGGCTGAGATCCCCTCCCTCCAGCGCTTCAGCCTCTTCGTCTGGCAGAAGCAGACCACGGTGAAGATGTTCGGCAGCTACCCCTATCCCCCGAACCTCTACGAGGACAACACGGTCGAGTTCATCAACGTGTTCGTCAAGGAGGGCGCGCCGATCGGCGTACCAAAGCGGGTCAAGGAGGCCAGCCGGCTGACCCAGGAGCAGTGGCTGAACCTCTCGATGCAGGTCTGGCCGATCTACCCCGAGGACATCCGCCGCGCCGGCGCTCACCCCTGCCCCTTCCCGATCGTGCTCCCACAGCGCCTCATCATGATGTACACCTTTCGCGGCGTGCCCGAGGCCGGCTTCGAGGGCGACCTCGTCCTGGATATGTTCAACGGAACCGGCGCCACCTGCCTCGCCGCCGCCTCGACCGGCCGCACCTACCTCGGCATCGACCTCCACCCCGACTTCTGCCGCCTCGCCGAGCAACGCCTCGCCACCGAGCGTGTGAACGCAGACGCCATCCTGCTGCCGAGGGTGAAGGTCAGACGCGCGGAGACGGACCTCCAACATCCTCTCCCCGGTCTTGGCGAGCAAGATGAGGCATCGAGATGAGAGGCAGGTGCATTGCCCCCCAAGGCCGAATCCCTCGGTGCATCACGGAGTCGGAGTGCAGTTGTCGGTTGACAACTGTAAACCTATAGGTTAACATGGACGTACTACGGTATGAAGCGCCTACGCGTCCGTGCCGGCGCGAAGCTCGTGGTCTACACATGGGCCGAGGGGTCCGATCACCCAGTCGCGGATCTCCTGCTCGAACTGCCGAAGCAGGACCGTAGCCGCTTGTACCGTGAGCTGGGGCGCGCTGCTGACACTTGGCCGGCCTGTCTGCGAAACGATCAGAAGTGCCGCAGGTTCCACGGTGATGAGAACCTCTACGAGTTCAAGGCGGGCCACTGGCGCGTCCTGTTCTTTGTCGAGGGTGACCCGGCGACCGCCATCATTCTCACCAACGCGTTCTGGAAGCGGGGAGCGGAGACCCCCAAGCGGCAGATCGCCCGAGCGAGGCGGATACGTGAGCTGTGGCTAGCCACCAGGGAGTGACGAGCATGAGCGAGCCGGGCCTACTCGACAAGTGGTTTGAGGAATGGGACCAGGACCCTGACTTCATCCTCGAGGGCGTCCTCCTGGCGGCCACCGAGCGCATCTGCGAGCTGATGGACAAGCACGACGTCAGCCGCGCGGAGTTGGCGCGCCGCCTGGGGAAGAGCCGGGCCTACGTCACGCGGGTGCTCAACGGCCAGCCGAACATGACGCTGAAGACCCTCACCCAGATCGCCGTCGCGCTGGGTGAGGGGATCGACCTCTTCGTCCCGAGCAGCGTCCGCGAGGAGCGCGCTCGCGCGCAGGCGGCTCACGAAGTGCAGCAGCGCAAGGCCGCGCAGCGCGCCAAGCCCTCCCGTCGCCGTAAGCCTCCTGTCACCCATCCCACCCGCAAAGCCGCCGCCTCTCGCTGACCCCCCTGCCGTCGCCGTTGCCGTTCTCCTGACTCCTGGCTCCTGACTCCTGCCGTCCGAGGTGCCCGCATGCCCCACATCCGCGCCGTCTGCCAGGCCGTCGTCGATCACCCCCATGCTGAGGGGATCATCCTCGACGGCGGCTTTGGGCTGCTGCAGCAGTTCCGGTTCGTGGATCACTTCGAGACGCGGCCGGGGGACTTCAGCCGCCACCCGGCGCCCGAGTGGGACCTGTCATCCGGGGCCCAGTACAACGTGGAGGTCATCCCCGAGCTGAACGCGGTCGGGCCGCGGGGCATCTGCGGGAGAGAGGACATGACGCTCTACGACGGGCAGACGGGCGACTGGGAACGCACGAATCATGCGAGCCTTCCGAACTGCTCGAACCTGTGGAAGGAGGTGTACCCGGTCGGCCATCCGCGCGCGAAGTGCCTCTTCTACTACGATGCGCGCGGGGCGTATGACGCGAGTGTGGGCTACGTCGGCGAGGTTACGTCCCGGTACGACTGGCCGGAGGACCCCAGCTTCATCTTGCAGGCCTACCGCTATGCGCCCAACCCGCTGCTGCCCAGCGCGCGGTACTGCTTCATTGAGTTACAGCTCCTCGGCGACTCGGAGACCGGCCAGTGGTCTCTCGGCCTGCCGATGGCCGGCACCGAGGAGCAGGCCCGCTACCCGCGGCTGGGCTGGCGGCGGACCGCCGAGGATGAGTGGCAGGTCCTGCGCGAGTTCCGCACCGCGCCGCACGAGATCACCGCCCTCAGGCAGAAGCCCTTCGAGCAGATCGTCACCTGGGAGACGGTGGACGGGCACTTCCTGCTGAACATCGACGGCCATCGTCAGGTGTTCTACGTACCCCCCAGCCTCCGCGTGTCGAACGAGCCGCTGGTCGCCGCCGGGCCTGTGCGGATCATTGTCTACGGCCACGCGGCCATGCTGAACCTCACACCCATCCGCTATCCGCTGGGCGAGCTGGTAGAGTGCCGCGTGCAGCGCGCGGATTACTTCGCCGTGGACAACACGATCTTCGGCAGCAGCCCCTCGCTCGCGGCTGTGGCCTGGCAGCCCGGGGGCACGGCGGCGAATGCCGGGGCGTCGGTGACGACGGAGGGCAACGAGGACCGCTGGGTGCCCAGCATCTGGTTCACCAGCAGCAGCAACTACCGGCGCGCGATCGCCTACCTGCACGAGATGGACTTCGCGCCCTCCATCTCCGAGGGCGAGAGCGACCCCTACGAGACCCAGGGCGCCAACGTGATCGTGCGCGCCGGCGGCGAGCTGACGAACACCTGGCGTCGCGGCCGTTGTCGGCTGATGCTCGACGCGGATCGCAACGCCGTCGGCGACCTGCCGGAGTGGAAGGGCAACAACCTCGTGACGGTGACCGCGGGCTGGGACGACGGCGCCTCGACCGACGTGGCCACCCAGTTCACGGGCTACCTGGTCGAATCGGCCCACGTGCGCATCGGCCGCACGCCCGAGCGCGTCGCGGTCGTACTCAATGCGCGCGACGGCTTCCTGCGCCTGGAGCGCAAGTGCTGGCAGTACCTGGGCAGCTTCGCCGGCTGGCGCCTCGAGGACGCGTTCCACCGGGTGCTCAACCAGTGCGGCATCCCAGATGCGAAGGTCAGCTTCACCGGCGACAGTAACCTCGTCATCCCCCAGGGCCCGCGCCTGGCCGATCTGCGCTTCGACTTCCCCCAGGACACAACTGTGCCCGAAGGCCTCGACCGGCTCATCCAGGCCTGCGGCTACGTGTGGGGCGTGGATCAGCAGGGAACGTGGTTCTGCCGCCCGCCCCTGGAGTATGGCGGCACGCCGGACTTCACCCTCGACGATGACACGCTCACCTCGGAGGACGTGACCTTCGCCCTGCGGGCCGAGACCGTTCGCGCCACTTCGCCCGGCAGGCGGGGCTTCGCGAACTCGGTGTTCGTGCGCATCGACCGGGGCGCCGAGCAGGAGGTCGCCTGGCGGCGGGACGTCGGCTCCCACCAGGACTCCGACGATGCGGCCTTCATCGGCGACGACTGGTGGCACGTGTTCGTCGGGTATGACGAGCAGTCGGCCTCGGCCCTCGCCGAGCGGATCCTCGCCGACCGCCTGCAGCGCCGCAAGATGCTCCACTTCCGCTGCAGCGGCAAGCCCAGCCTCTTCCCCGATCACTTCGTCCGGGTCGAGGCCACCGGCATCAGCGTCCCCTCCGGCAGCGTCTTCCGCATCATCCGCAAGCGCTGGGAAGCCACCCACGACGGGGAGTTCGTGACCGAGTTCGCGTGCCAGTGGGTCGGGTAGCGCCGGGGCCCCGGCACGGGATCACAGTTGCGTGCGGCGGGTTGGGGGTCTTGCGAGCCCTCTGGAGGGCGAGCCATCTGGAAACCTGGCGCTCTGGGCCAATGTTTGCTATAATGCGCCTTGACAGCGCACCAACAGCCCGGAAGGAGACCAGCGATGCCAGACACGCAGAAGAGGGTGCCGTCCGGGGTCTTCGTGCACGAGCTCACCGACTCGGACTACAGGCGCGCGCGTCGAGCGGAGAAGAGCGTCGGCAGGATACGGGAGGAATACGAAAGCGAGAGAGCCCGTTGGGCCCAGCCCGAGCAGCGACGTGCCAAGCCGATGCCCAAAGGGTCACTGGCTCCCTAGCTCCTTGGCGATCCACATTACGGTCTGAATGAGGAAGTCCTTCATCTGCGGGGCGACATCCGCCACCGCCTCCCCCTCTACCTCCCTCACAACGATCCATTGCCCTGGTGCTTCAGGGGACGCGCTGTGGACGTTGAGGAACCCCAGCAGTTCCTGCTCCTCCCCCACCCCATAGCGCACCGCTACCGAGAGTACGCACGTCACGTCCTTGTGGAGCATTGCCTCCCGGCCAGTGAGGCCATAGTCAGCGTGTGACTCCGATCCGCGCAGGATCGCGCAGGCGATGTCGCCGTTGGCTTGCCACAGTCGACCTACGCAGCCTACGCCCTTCCGCCAAGCAGTGCCAGCCATTCCGCTCCAGAGCATGTCGTCCGTACAGGAGTGGACTTCGAGCGTGTCGTGGGAGGTGGGTACCATGAGGTTGACCGAGGGGAGGGTGCCCGGGTAGTCTTGCTCGAGGCAGGCGGCGACCTTGTCGAGAAGCCGGCTCATGTCGCGCCGTTTGCGGGCGAGTCTTTCCCGCGCCAGTACCTCCCTCTCGACCCACCGATCAAAGAACCACCACCCGAGAACAGTCCACGCGATCGCGTTGACCCAGAACCAGAGCGGCCAGTGCTGGGACACGCCATATGATGCTGTGATCGAGGTGACAAGGGCGATCAGGACTGCGCTGGCTCGGTGGGCGCGCTGTCCTCGATCGGACAGCCAGCGCCGAACGTCCCTGAACAGATCGCTCAGCACGGCGCTCATGACGAGGAGTGCCGCACCCAGTGCGAGGACGACCACCTCTTCGGGGCCCAGTGACCAAGCCGACTGCCGCGCTGACCACGCCGCGAGGGCCACACATACGAGCCCGCCAGCCACGAGTACAAGGCGACACAGCGCACTCGCGCAACCTCCGTCTCTGTCGGGCGCTGGACCAGGGCCCCGATCACCCCTGTCTCCGGCGAGCATGGCGGATCACCAATCCGTAGCAGTCGGGTCGCCCGTAATCGTCACTTGGTTCTTGTCTCTCGCTTGCTCATTCGCTCGCGCCTGCAGTGCATCCTTCACACAGGAAGGCACGCCAGCGGACGGCGGCAAGCCCGGCCTTTTCCCCGACCACTTCGTCCGCGTCGAAGCCACCGGCATCAACATCCCCTCCGGCAGCGTCTTCCGCATCATCCGCAAGCGCTGGGAAGCCACCCACGACGGGGAGTTCGTGACCGAGTTCGCATGTCAGTTCGAGACGGAGGGCACCTGATGAGCACACCACCCAGCCCCGCCGTTCCTGGGCCCGTCGATACTACAAGCGTCGGCGTCTGGGGCGTCTCACGCTGGAGTTCGGCCCTCAAGTGGGGCCGACCCGATCCTCGCCGTGATCCCCTGTCGATCGATCGGTACACCGGCCAGGCCTACTGGGGCCGCCACTGCTGGGGCGCCGACTTCTGGCTGCGCTGGTAGCGGCAACGACCTGAACCGCGAAGAGCACAAAGAAGGCACAAAGAGCCACAAAGACGATCCATGCCGTTTTCTGTGTGTCTTCGTGCCTTCTTCGTGGTCTTCGTGGTTCGAGACGTGCGCCGTCCCGTCCGTCACCAAGGAGGAAGCGATGAGTTACGAGGAGTTCGCAAGCAAGCCGAGCGTGTCCAACGGGGATGCGCTCAACCCGACCACGCAGATCAACAACCCCGCGCAGGGCGTGCAGGAGGAGTTCGAGCTGCGCGGCGGCGACGGCTTCCTGGATGGCGTCGTCTCCGGGATGGCGTGCTCGATCGACGACACGGAGATCGCCATCGCCTCCGGCCGCGCGTACGTCGGCGGCAAACGTTACAGCGGCGGCGCCACCGTGGACTTCGCCGGCAGGTCCGGCGGCGCTTACCACGTCTACCTCGACTCCGCCGACGATGAGGTCCCGTACAAGGCGAAGACCTCCGCTCCCGCCTCGGGCGAGCTGACCCTCTGCACCGTGGACTGGAACGGGTCCGATACACTGAGCAACCTCGACGATTCTGCCAAGGTGCTCGGCCTTCAGGCGTGCGACATCGTCGTCGGGCTTCCGGGAACCGTGAGCACGGGCGTGAAGGCCGTCGTGCCCGTGATCCGCGACCTGTGGATCGAGGACGTGCGGATCTGCCTGAGCGACAACGGGGGCACTTCCGGTGCCACGACCGTCGATGTCCACCTGGGCGCCGACGGAGCGAAGGGCGACTCGATCTTCACCACGCAGGCCAACCGCCCGAGCCTCGCCCACGACACTGCCGACTACACGGTCGCCGTCAGCGGAACCCCCGATGGCGACCGCAGGCCCGATGCCGGCGAGCACCTGGTCGTCGAGGTGGATGCCGTACCCGGCACCCCCGGCGCCAACCTCACGGTGCTCATCAAAGCCCGCGCGCGGTAGTCGAACAGGATGGACAGGATACCCAGGATGCAATCCGTTATCCTGTCCCATCCTGTACATCCTGTTAGACCAAGAAGGAGACCGAACCATGGATGCAGTTGGAACGCAGGACAGATTGGCCGTTCGAGCCCGCCGTCGCGCCGCGCCCGTGGGCGGCATCCGCTTGCGCGGGCATCTGCGCGTGCGCCGCCTGAGCGGAGAAGTGCTCTACGACGGGCCGAACATGGTGGTGTACGCGGGGCTCGAGAAGATCGTGGATGAACTCCAGTCGCAGACCGGCACCATCGACGACTTCAGGTACGTGGGCTTTGGCACGAACGGAGACGCGACGACGGCCGGGATGACGGCCCTGCAGGCGGAGATCACCGGCGGCTCATACGCGCGGCTGGTCGCCACTCAGGGCGAGGGCGACAACGCGCGCGAGTACCGCCTCACCGGCACCTGGACGAACAACAGCGGCAGCCAGCAGACCGTTCAGGAGTACGGAATCCTCAGCGCCCCCAGCGGTGGCACGATGCTCGCTCGGGTGAGCACGGGCGATTCCGGCGGCCCGAGCTCCAAGACCGTGGACAACGGCGAGTCGATCCAGATCACCTGGGACCTCCAGCTGGCGGATGCCTGAGTGAGGAGTGAGGGAAGAGAAGCGAGGGGTGAGAGCACGGCCCGGCAGTGTCGTTTCTCGCTCCTCACTCCTCGCTTCTCGCTCCTCAAGGAGGCGTGACATGAGACACGAACCTGACTTCCGCGCGGATGACAGGGCCGCGGCGGCGATCGCGGCCGTGATGGCGCACCCGACCTTCCGCCATGGGGCGGCGTGGCTCGCGCGCTTCGGGCCGGAGGCGACGGTGCGCCAGGTCGTCGAGGCCCTGCGCGACGACCCGGTCGTGCCGGTCGAGTGGGCCCGGTGGCTGCTGAAGAACTTCGGCGCTCGCTTCTGCCCGGAGTGCCGGCGCTGCTTCTTGGCCAAGCTGGCGAAGCATGAGGGCCAGGAGACGTGGGTCGCGTCCTTCTACGAACGAACGCCGTGGCTGAGCGACGAGGAGGACGCGCTCCTGCTACCCATCGCCGACGGCCTTCCGGAGTTCGAGTATCGCCGCCGGAACGGTCTGCTCCGCCGGGCGAAGGAAGGTGGCATGGGCGGCCCGCCCATGAGTGCTGTGGGCGATGATGTTCCACCCCCTCACGCGCGGGCCGCGCGTGCCACTGAGACCCTGGAGGTGGCGTGAATGGCCGTCACCGCCTACAAGACCCCCGGCGCCCTCGCCTCCGTCTCCCGCGGCGTGGCGAACGAGACTCCCTGGAGCGACCCGAGCAACGCTGCCGCGAGCGACAATGCCTATGCCACTGCGAGCACTTCGGACAAGGACCTCTACACCCACTGGCTCCGCTGCACGAGCTTTGGCTTCACCGCCTCGGACATCCCCAGCGGTTCCACGATCGATGGGATCGAGGTCGTCATCGAGCGGAAGGCCAGTCACACCACACCGAAGTTCGCCAGGGATGACGCACTGTACCTGCGCAAGACCTCCGGGCAGGTCGGCGACAACAAGGCCTCCGTCTCATCCTGGCCAACGTCTGACGCCGAAGCCACCTATGGCGGCGCTTCCGATACCTGGAGCGCCGGCCTTGGGCAGACGGACATCGTGAGCGCCGACTTCGGCGTCGATCTCTCGGCGTACCTGGATTGGGATATGTCCACTCCGGACACCCTCACCGCCAGCGTAGATTGCGTCAAGGTCCGCGTGTACTACACGGTCCCCAGCGGACAGCCCACGGTTCTGCGTCACCAGAGCTTCCCCCATGCCGCAGTCAAGTTCCTCCGACCGAGAAGACAGCCGTAGGCAGCATTGAGCACCGAGCATCGAGCACTCAGCGTCGAGTAGCGAGCCTTGGCCCAGGCCGTCATTCCCAATGCTCACTACTCAATGCTCACTCCCGAGGACGACAGCAATGGCCAGCTCCACCTACCATGCGTTCCCCTACTGCGTGCGCGGGTACCGCTTCACCCTGCCCGTCGTGCTCCTCGACGCCGATGGCGACCCAACCGCTCCCTCCGACTGGGACAGCGAGATCAGCACGGGCGGCGGCGCGTTCGCCGACTGCACCGAGGAAGTCGTCGCCCCCAGCGGCGCCGCGGGCGAAGGCTACCTGACCCTGACGGGCGACGAGACCAACACCGCACTGGCCCTCGTCCGGGTGAAGGACACCGGCGCTACCGTCAAGACCTCCGAGTACGCCTTCGTCCCGACAGTGCTCCCGACCGTCGAGAGCGGAACGGCGCAGGCCGGCGCCTCGACCACAATCACCCTGGCCTCCGGCGCCAGCGCGATCTCTCAGTTCTACCGCGGGATGCTGATCGGCACCACCGGCGGCACCGGCGGCGGTGGCGGCAGTGGCAAGCAGAGCAATCAGCTGCGGGTCATCACGGACTACAACAACTCGACGAAGGTGGCGACCGTCTTCCCGCAGTGGGAGACAACGCCCAGCAACGACACAACCTACGACATCTACTTGCCCTCCGGGATGCCGCACGCCAATGTCGGTCGCTGGCTCGGAACCGACCTCGCGACTCCGGCCACCGCCGGCTATCCCGCCGTCACCATCAAGGTCGGGACGGGCACCGGAGAGCTGGACCTGGTCAGCGGGGCCGTCAAGCTGGCTTCCGCGGCGGTGCAGGCCATCTGGGATGCGCTGACCTCCGCCATGACCGCGGCCGGGAGCATCGGCAAGAAGCTCGCGGACTGGGCGCTCGGCTCCGACAGCAAGGTGCTCCTGTCGGCGAACGCGCAGACCGGCGTCACGATCCCCACGGTGACGACCCTCACTAACAAGCCGATGGGCTACCAAGACGGGGCCGTCTGGATCGACACGGTGGGCGGGACGGCGGGCACCACATCCTACGTCAACGGCACCGCCGACAAGCCCGTCAACACGTTGGCCGACGCGCTGACCATCGCGACGGCTGTGGGCCTGCGCAGCCTCCATCTCTCGCCAGACTCTTCGGTGACGCTGACGGCCTCCGTGGCCGGTTGGACCATTCGCGGGGGCACGGTTGCGCTCAACGGGCAGACCGTCACGGGCGCCCGCTTCGAGAACTGCTCGCTGTCCGGAACCGCTTCGGGCGCGATGACCTGCGTGGATTGCATCATCGGGGCCATCACCGGGCTGAGCGGCATGTTTGTCCGCTGCCAGCTCGCCGGACATTGCACGTTGGCGACCGGCAACCACACCTTCGCCTTCTGCTACCCCGGAACATCGGCCACCACGGCCCCGAACTACACGTTCAGTTCGGGCACGACGAGGCTCTGGTTCCGCTTCTACTCCGGCGGGCTGAACGTGTTCAACATGGCGGCCGAGCACATCCTGCGGTACGACTGCATTACCGGGGGACTCACCGTAGACAGTGGCTGCACAGGCGGTAACGTCATCATGCGCGGCCTCTGTAGCCTGACGGACAACAGCGGGGGCAAGGTGACGATCACCCGGGGCAGCGGCATGACGATCAGTACGGATGCCGATGGGCGTGCGTACCTTGCCGACGAAGCGATCGGCGCGGACCAGCTCGACTCGTCCATGGACACCTACCAGGCGAAGGTCTGGTTCATCGACGACGACGAAGGCTCGAACGACCGCTATGTCGTCGCCTGGTTCAGGAACTCGCAGCCGATCACCTCGGGGATCACGTCGCCCACCATTCATGTCATCAAGGCCGCCGATGGCACGGACCTCGTCGGCGAGACCGCGATGGCGGAGGTCGGCTCGACCGGCCTCTACCGCTACAGCGAGGGAACCAACCGCGTAGCGAGCGGGGCGGCCTACTTCGCCAGAGCTACGGCCACCATCGACTCCGTGACGCGCACCTGGTATCAGCCGATCGGGCGTGATTCCTGATGAGCCTCCTGTGGCGCTCTCACTTCCTTCCCCTCGACCTCGAGGACCAGCAGGCGGCGTGGTCGCTCTCGCATCTCGTCTCGCTCGCCGATGACGTCGGCCTGGCGGACCTCCCCACCCTTGCCGGTCGGTATGGCGTCACACTCGCCGCAGCGCTCTCCCTGACCGGTCTCCCCGCTGCCGCCGCAACCTACCGCGCCACCCTCGCCGAGGCCCTCGATTGGGAGGACGGCCCAATCCCGCGCGCGCACTTCGTGATCGTCGCGGCCGATGGCGCCTCGCTTGCGGACGGCCTCTCCGCAAAGGCGTCCCTGACTGCGACGCTCGCCGATGCGTTCGGCCCGTCGGATGACCTCCGAACTCTCTGTCTGGTCAGCCTCGCCGACGGGCTATCGCTTGCCGATGCGCTCGCCGCCGTCGCGGCGTATCGCGCTTACCTCGCGGACGACCTGCCTCTTGCCGACCTCCTCAGCGCGCGGATGTTGCCGGCGCTTGACCTGGCCCTCGGCGATTCGCTCACCCTCACCGCGGTTCTCGTGGTGAACCCCCCAGGCCCGGTCACCTTCGCCGATGCGACAACGAAGCTGTGGCCCGCCGACCTGACTCCCGGCACACGCTTCACGAGCGCGAGCCCCCTACTCGTCTTCGTAGACACGACCCCGGGCACCACCTTCTCCGATCGCACCGAAGAACCGCAACATATCCAGGTGACCGATGATGGGTGACAGGTGAAAGCAGAGGCCTCAAGGCCTGGGGTCTGCCGTTCCCCTCACCTATCACCCATCACCCATCACCTTGCCCAGAGGTGACTCCACATGCCCAGAGAGCTGGTCCTTGACGATCTCCGCGTCGGCGATGAGAAGACCATCACGATCGCGACCAGCGTGGCCTCCGGCGACCACGCCGGCGACCCGAAGAACCCCGTCAGCGGGACGTTCCTGTGCTTCGATCCCGATCGCGGAACAGCCGGCGTGGCCCACGACGGCACCGACTCGACGCTGGTGGACGACGACCGCGACGAGGACGACGACTTCTGGGTCGGCATGACTCTCGTGGTCACCACCGCCGCCGACGGCCGCGAGTACCGCACGGAAGTCTCCGACTTCGATCAGGCCACCAACACCCTCACCTTCTACCCCCTGCCCATTGCCGTCGCCGAGGGCGACGGCTACCGCATCGAGGGCCACCCCCTCCTCCCCCAAACCGCCGTGACGATCCTCGAGAACGAAGCCAGCATCCAGCTGACCCCGGAGGACGCCACCGGCGCCCCCGGCCGCCGCGTCCTCATCTACCGCGCCGACTTCGGCACGGACTGCGAAGAGGTCGTCTGCACCTTCCGCGTCCTTCCGTCCACCACCCAGACCCCCTGAATCACGAAGACGGTCGGGCCCTGCCGTCTTCGGCCGTTCTTCGAATCTTCGAATCTTCCCGCTTTCGTTCCGTCGCCGTTCAAAGGAACCCCTCCATGCCCGGCTACCGCGAAGACGTAGCCGCCCGACCCGCGCCCCGGGCACGGTCCTCTCCCCTCTCTCCAGCGTCCGCCACATTATCACCGGCTACTACGCGGTCTTCCCCTCCCGCCACGATCCCCAACCCCAACCCGGCCTCGAGGTCGTCGGCCTCGACGGCCAGGTCATCCCCTGCCACGCCTCCGAGGCGAACGGGGTCGCGCGCGTAGACCTCCGCCCCCTCGCCGAAGCCCTCGACTACGAGTGCCACTACCGCGTCTGGGAGGATGGGCGGAGGAGGGTGTACGTGAAGAAGGCAACCCCGGCCGGCGTTGAAGCGTAGGGTAAGGGCGTACTTCACGCGCCAAACAGGCGCACTGCTAGGACCGCCGGACCAGGGAAGGCCATAGCCCGTCTCCATAGTAGCAGCGAGGGATTCGGGGGTCCGAGGAGGGGGATGGGGTACAATCAAGGAACTGCGCTGGTGACTTGGCCGTCTATGGACCTGGGGCGTCTGCGCTGCTTGGATAACTCAGTCCGATAGCCCATGCCCGGAGGGCTCCAAGTGTCCATCTGCGTCAGTGTCAAGGTGGGCGAGGGCGTCGTGATTGCCGCGGACAGCGCGATCACCGTAGCGCAGCCGCTTTCGCCTCAACAACCGGACCGGATGGCCGTTCACCAGGTGTATGAACACGGGAACAAGATCTTCCAGGTCGGCGACTACCCGATCGGGGTAGCTACGTGGGGGGTGGGCAGTCTCGGCGGCAGGAGCGTTGCTAGCCTGCTCGGGGAGTTCTCGGATAACGAGCCACTCAAGGCCTCCTGGTCCGTTGATGACGTGGCCGATCGGGTGTACAAGTTCGTCACCCACCGGTACAGAGAGGCATTCCAGGGCGCCGTCGAGGTGCCTTCGGAGCGGGGCCCCGCCCTCGGGCTACTAGTAGTGGGGGCTGGGCCCAAGGGGTATGACGTGGAGCAGTACGTCGGTCTTCTTCCGCTCGAACCGGAACCTGGACCCGCACGCAAGGAGGGCATACCGCCGTACGGGGCCAATTGGTATGGTCAGACGGACGCGATCCTGCGGCTCTACAAGGGGTTTGACCCCCAGATAGACGCAAGGCTGCAGAAGGCTGGGTTGACACCCCAGCAGATACGTGGCGTCTTGGATGGGCTGGAGTACCCGGCAGCGTACGACCACATGCCGATCCAGGATGCCATTGACCTTGCTCTCTATCTCGTCGGTGTCGTGGTCGGCCGTTTCCGTTTCGTGGTTGGCCCCGCCCTGTGCGGAGGTGACATCGACGTGGCGGTAGTCTCTGCACGGCCACGCCAGTTCCAGTGGGTCAGGCGGAAGGAATGGCGCGCGCGTCCGATATGGTCCGCGTAGGTAGGGGGTGAGAGCAGTGCTCAGCGCAAAGCAGTACCACGATCTCGCAGGCGGAAGCGGCGCGGGGGCCACGGGCCCCGCAGTGGACCCCGGCTACTGCCTCTGGCTATACGCCGCCCAACCGTCCGGGGCGTCGACCCCGGATCGGATACCTGTGAGCAGCCTCACGACCTTGGGGGAGCTGTCAGACGAGGAACTTGTAGATGGTCTGATGGGCAAGAACGATGACCTCATGCGACGGCTCGCACAGCGGTGAGCCGCAGCGTTCGACTCGTTGACCTTGAGTTCGTGTTGCTTGCGCACGCGAAGGCGCTCGAGAAGTATGGTGGGTCTCCCGGAGTGCGGGACCCGCGCGTGCTGGATGCAGCAGTTCAACGCCCCCACTCTGGGTTTGGGGGCGTTGAGCTGTTTGAGGGGGCCTTTGACAAGGCGGCGGCCCTTGCTCACGCGATAGCCACGTGGCATCCGTTCGTCGACGGGAACAAGAGAACGGCCTGCCTAGTCGCCGAGGCGGTACTGGTACGTAACGGATGGATACTGCAGGCCGCCACAGACGAACAGGAGGCCGCCGTCCTGGCCCTCGTCGAGGGTAGTATGGGCCTCCAGGAGTTCGCAGACTGGCTACGTGAGCACGCCCAACCGTTCCCGGGGTCGAGCGCATATCACCAGGCCCGCGACGGCCCGCCGCGGCAGTGCTGAGCCCAGGGACGGGCCTCACCCCTCATCCGGGCCCAGGCCCGTTGCCGATTCCGCCTCCCTTCTGCGGTCGCGCTGGTCGTACAGGAACCCGATCGCGCAGAAGCCCAGGAAGTACCCTACGACCGCGCCCGCGGTGAACCCCTTCGACTCCGCGATGGCCTAGACCGAAGTTCCGTCCCCCCAAACCCGGAGAAGTGCCGAGGAATGGGGGTTTTCGAGTCATCGGTGGTGTCGTCGTACTGGGTACATCAGGGTCGGACTCCAAGGAGGTCGAAGGCCCGCTGCTGGAGC